>OLZV01000007.1_pt1 | contig 146862 bp, 126 predicted proteins | sample 1644531 | NCBI WGS metagenome assembly OLZV01 (sample SAMEA103958115, study PRJEB25191) | human gut metagenome | biome: human-associated habitat [ENVO:00009003]; feature: intestine environment [ENVO:2100002]; material: feces | place: Germany | collected 2013/2015
AAAAATTTGATTATATATAAATTAAAACATGAATGGAATATGAAAATCAATAAAAACATATAATTTTTAATCTATTTTTTGACAAGAAGAATAGAAAACCGGGCTTGAGAAAATTGTAAAGCAAAAAATATTAAAAAGTAGACTGAAACAGATAAAAAACAAAATCACATGATTATTAATCAAAACCTATAATAACAGTATAGACGAGGTGATAAAAATGAGTGAACCAATTTTAAAAGTTGAAAACATGAATAAGAAATTTGGAAGTACGGTAGCTTTAAATGATGTATCGCTTTCGGTGTATCCGGGAGAAATCAGAGGACTTATCGGAGAGAATGGATCAGGAAAATCTACAGTTACTTCTATAGTAGCTGGAATGCAACCATGCGATAGCGGTAAGATGTTTTTTAAAGGGCAGGAGTGGAAGCCGCAAAGCATGATTGATGCATTGCATAGAGGAATAGGAATGATCGTTCAGGAAAGCGGAACGATACAGGGAGTGACAGTTGCAGAAAATATTTTTCTTGCAGAGACTGAAAAATATAAAAACAAATTCGGGCTTGTGAACAGAAAAAAAATGAATGCTGATGCAACTGAGGTTATGAAAAACATCGGAGTAAATGATGTGACAGGCGATATGCAGATGCAGCAGTTGGATTTTCAGACAAGAAAGCTGGTTGAGATTGCGAAGGTGGTAATGAAACAGCCACAAATACTGGTAATAGACGAGACAAGCACGGCTCTGTCACATGACGGAAGACAGGTACTGTACGATATTATGAATCGTTTCCGGAAGGAAAACAAATCAGTTATTTTTATTTCACATGATCTGGATGAGATAATGGATGTCTGTGATACATTAACCGTCTTAAGAGATGGAAAGATAATAAGAACATTTGTGAAAGAGGAATTTGAGGCAGGTGCTATTCGTGCGAGCATGATAGGAAGAGAACTTCAGGGTGATTATTACAGAAGTGATTTTAAAGCAACTTCACAGCCTCAGGTAGCACTTGATGTTAAGAATCTTATTTATGGAGACAGACTTAAAGATATATCTTTTCAGGTAAAAAAAGGCGAAATAGTAGGAATCGGCGGTCTGGCGCATTGTGGAATGCATTCACTTGGAAAAGTGTGTTTCGGAGCGTTAAAGCCTGAATCGGGAAGTGTTTCGGTAAGCGATGGAACAATCATTGACAGTCCTTCAAAAGCAATGAAAAAGAGACTCGGATATGTTTCAAAAGACAGAGATGTTGAGTCATTGTGTTTGAATGCCAGCATAGAGGATAATATTTCAATTGCCGGAATGAGCGAGTTTGCAATAAAAGATTTTCTTGTATTAAAAAACAGAGAAAAGAAATATGTAGATAATCAGATTAAAGAGTTGTCTATTAAATGTGCGGGAAGAGAACAGTCAGTTTCACAGCTTTCGGGTGGAAATAAGCAGAAGGTTGTTTTTGGAAAATGGATAGGCTGCGGAAGCGAAATCATCATTCTTGACTGTCCGACACGAGGCGTTGACATCGGAGTTAAGCAGGCTATGTATCAGCTGATGGTAAAACTGAAAAATGAAGGAAAATCCATTCTGATGATTAGTGAAGAATTACCGGAACTCATAGGAATGAGCGACAGAGTGCTCATCATGAAAGATGGAGAAATTACAATGGAGTTTGAAAGAAGTGAAAATCTTTCTGATTCACAGATCATCGAATATATGATTTAGGAGGCAAAGGAAGGATGACAAAAAGTAAAAAAATGATAATAGGGACATTGCCTTTTGTAGCACTTATAGTCCTTTTTGCTATTTTTTGCGGGATTGTAAGCAGCAAAGGGTATCGTCTGGATATGTACATTAAAATCGTATTTAACGAGGGCATTGTATTATCAATTGTAGCAACAGGGGCAATTTTTATATATACGCTGGGTTCTTTTGATATCAGTTTAGGAGCAGCGACTTTGTTTGCGGCGACACTGGGGGTTATGACATATAATGCGACAGAAAATATTGGATGGATGATACTGGTTATCATGCTTGCAGGAATTGGATGCTCTTTACTGAATTCGGTTCTGGCATCAATATTTCATATTCCGGTCTTTGTTACAACGGTTGCTATGATGTCTGTTTTGTCAGCTATTGCATCACAGATTATTACGACAAAAGGTGGTGCGGTAGGCGGAATAAGCATTCCGAGTGCAGTAGTAAAGTCCCTTGATACATCAGTATTCAAAGTGATAGTACTTGTAGTCTGGGTAGCAATTTGTATTTTCATATTTAACTATACGAAATTTGGAAGAAGAGAGAAATTTGTGGGTGGAAACCCTGTATGTGCCCAACTTTCGGGTATTAAATACAATAATTATGCTATTTTAGGTTTTTTAATGGCAGGAATAGGCGTTGGAATAGGAGCATTTATGACCCTTGTATATACACCGTCGGTTACAACCACTACAGCAGGTGATATTGGAATGAACATCATGGTGGCAATTGTTTTTGGAGGCATGCCGATTTCGGGAGGTGCGAGATCAAAGATATATGCGGCTGTAGTCGGAGGATTCTCATATATTGTTTTAAATAACATACTGGATCTGCTTATTGATTCAACATCAGGATATGGAATCACACAGATAATCAGTGCGGTATTTTTCCTTGTAGTAGTTTATGTCGCGAGCGCAAACTATCGCTCACAGATGTTACCGAGATAATTAAGAATTTAGCACATAGTGTGTTAAAGATATATTCACCAGGAATAGGGAGGAAGAAAAGTATGAAACTTAAAATGAAGAAACTGGTAAGCCTTGGTCTTGTTAGTGCAATGTCACTAACAATGCTGGCAGGCTGCGGAAACAGTAATGGGGCAACAAATGACACAGGCTCTTCAAAAAATCAGGAGTCAAAAGCTGCAGGAGATGTAAAAATAGGTGTTTTGGTTCAGGACGTAAGTGGTGAGGAGGCGCTTGGATTTAGAGCCTATTATGAGGACTATGTGGCAGACCAGTATGGTGTAACTTTTACATATACAGATGAGTTAAAGGATGCTGCAAGTGAGAAATCAGCAATTGAAAAATTTGCATCACAGGGATATCAGGCTGTTATCTCACTTTCAAGTAATGATCGTGCACTTCAGATTGAAACCTGTGAAGAAAATCAGATATATTATGCGGTTGCAGCTGGAAATATTGATGATGATCAGTTTGAACAGTACAAATCAAATGAGTGTTTTCTTGGACAGGTCGGACCAAGCATGCAGACAGAGTATGAAGCCGGTGTAGATATGGGTAAGTTCTTTGCAGATAAGGGAATTAAGACAGCTGTAATTTACGGAGCATTTATTCCAAATCCAATGCATGTATATCGTGTGGCCGGTGTTCTTTCAGGATTAGGACTTGCATATGATGGTTCAACAGAAGAAGACGAAGTAGTTGGAAAGCTTTTTGCAAATCAGGGTGTTGATGCTTCAAAAATCTCAGGAGATATCAAAATAGTTTCTTATCTTCAGGGATATGGTGATACAACAACAGATGAACTTAATGCAGCGATTCAGGCAGCTCCGGATGCATTTATTTCAGTAGGAATGGCAACAACATTCTTCACACAGCAGTTAAATGCAGCAGGAATAGAATTCTCTGATATTGATTCATTTACAAAGAGCAATGGTGAGGCTATTTCAGAAGGAAAACTTGTATATCTTGCAGGTAAATATTCATCATCTGTAGGCCCTGCTTTTGCATTGGTTATGAATGCAGTAAACGGTAATGTAATCCGTGATGCAGAAGGAAACGCTGTATCAATCAGCCAGAATTATCAGGTTGCAACAGATGAGGCAACATTTGATGAATTTTTCAAGACAGATAATGGAGACAATCCAATTTACAATAAAGAAACATTAGATACTATAATTGGAGATTCTGTTACCTGTGACGACATTACCAAGCTCGTAGAGTCGAAATAACCTATTTTTCATTATCAGGTCACGGCTTCTAAAGGGAGCCGTGCTCTCTCCAGATAGATGATGGCAGAGATATCATTTATTTGGAGAGGGTATGGACTATCCCTAAAAAGAGAGGAGAAAAAATATATGAACAATAAACACTGGATAAAGAATTTATTTGGAGCAATAGCAATCCCATTGCTCGTAGCAATATTACTTCAGGGATTATGTATCATAAAAGGAAGAACGATGATTGCAAATATGACAAGCTTTGATAATTTTGTTGTTTATATAGCAATCGTAATGATAACAACCATTGCATTATCAATCAACTTAAATAGCGGACGATTCGATTTTTCGCTGGGTTCTATGGCAACACTTTCATCTGTACTTGGAGCCAAGATCACATATTCGGTTCTTGATGGTGGGAATTACAGTGCTTTGATGATGTTTGTTTTAACACTGCTTATCGGTATGCTGCTTGGTCTTATATCGGGAATTTTATATGTAGTACTTCATTTACCGCCAATTATTACGTCACTTGGTGTGACACTTATTTATGAGGGTATTCTTTTTACAATAACAGAAGGACGTTATGTAATGAAAGAAGTACAGAATAAGTCAATGACAGCTTTTACAGGAAACTGGATTTACGCAGCGATCATTATAGTAGCAGTACTCCTTATTTCTATAGCTATATTTGATTACACCAAATTTGGATATGATTACAACGCACTCAAAAACGGACAGAAAGTTGCAGTAAATACAGGAATAAAGGAGATTCCAAATGCAATAGGCTGTTATGTGATTTGTGGTGGACTTATGGGAATTGTAGGATTTTTAAATGCTGCAAGAAATACGACAATAAACGGAGGCCAGTTAAATTTCGGTTCGATCAGCATTATGTTTACTGCGTTCCTGCCTATGTTCATAGGTTCTTATATAAGCCGGTTTACAAATGAGAAGATTGGATTCTTCCTTGCAGCACTTTGCATGTCAATGCTTAATTCAACATTTGCTGTATTCTCAAACGAGGTAAATGCTTCCATGCAGGCGATTATCAACGCAGTACTTCTTGTAGTATTTTTGATATATCTGAGCAATGAGCAGCTGCTTGTAAAAATTTTTACAGGAAAAAGAAAGGCATAACAGGGAGGACATCAGCATGATAAATTTGACAAAAAAACCATTTTTTCTGGCACAGGAAGATATAGAATGGGTTGAAAATACAAAGAATTCTATGACAGTTGAGGAAAAAATAGGACAGCTATTTGTTCCTATTGGATATTCAGGGGATTCGGATTATCTGGATAATGTTATGCTTTCGCATCATATTGGTGGAATAATGTACAGATGTGGTGAGTCAAAAGAAATGCAGCAGACTCACAGATATCTTCAGGAGCATAGCAGGATTCCTCTTTTGATAGGAGCTAATCTAGAAGATGGTGGATGTGGAATTGCAACAGACGGTACACAGTACGGCAAACAGATGCAGGTAGCTGCAACTGCAGATACAAAGGATGCTTACAGACTTGGAAAGGTAAGCTGTAGTGAAGGTGCTGCAGTTGGCTGTAACTGGGCATTTGCACCTGTTGTAGATATTGACAGAAATTGGAGAAATCCGATAACTAACGTCCGTACATATGGTGATGACCCTGATCGTGTTTTAGAGTGTGGACTAAATTATATGAAGGCTGCAAAGGAGGAAAATGTACTTGTTGCAATTAAGCATTTTCCGGGAGATGGCTGTGATGAAGTCGATCAGCATATTCTGACAAGTGTAAATAGCCTTTCCTGCGAAGAATGGGATGCTACATATGGAAAGATATATGGCGGTCTTATAGAGGCGGGAGCACAGACTGTCATGGTTGGACATATTGCGCAGCCTGCATACCAGAAGCTGTACAATCCGGATTTTCCGGACAAACTTGTTCCTGCAACACTCTCACCTGAGTTGTTAAAGGGATTACTTCGTAAGAAGCTTGGATTTAACGGTCTTATAGTTACAGACTCGACATGTATGGTTGGTTTCAGCTGTGCAATGAAGAGAGAAAAAGCTGTTCCGTATGCGATTGAAGCAGGGTGTGATATGTTTCTTTTCAATAAGGATCTGGATGAAGATTATAATTATATGCTTGAAGGCTACAAACAGGGAATTCTTTCAGAACAGAGACTTGATGAAGCTATAACAAGAATCCTTGCAACAAAAGCGGCGCTTGGATTACATAAGAAAGCTAAGAATGAAATCGTGCCAAATGAAGCAACATTAAATATCTTAAAAAATGAAGAGCATGTTAAATGGGCGAAAAACAGTGCGGATAAAGCTGTTACACTTGTAAAAGATACAGCAGGTATTTTACCTCTTAGTCCGCGAAAAACAAAGAAAGTCCTGTTAGAGATAATGGGAGATTTCCCATCAAATGAGCGAGTTCTGGAAAGTTTCAGAACAAAACTGTCCGATGAGGGATTTGAAGTTACAGTATATGAACATGAGAATTTTGAGACTGCCAGATTTGATGTTGAAACATTTAAAAAGAGCTATGATCTTGTAATCTATATCGGAAATGTGGAGAATGCATCGAATAAAGTTACTAATCGTCTTTCATGGTATACATTCTGGGGTAATGGTAATAATGTGCCGTGGTTTGTGGCTGAAAGACCGGTAGTGTTTATAAGTCTTGCAAATCCGTATCATCTTGTGGATGTTCCGATGATTAAGACATACATCAACGGATATTCAAATAGCGAGTATGTTATTGAGAGCGTTATGGATAAATTAATGGGGAGAAGCTCATTTACAGGTAAAAGTCCGGTGAATCCATTCTGCGGAAAAGAATATTTGAAATGGTAATTATGATAGAGAGAAGAAACTGTTATGGAAAAAAATACTGAATTATTGAGTAAAGCATTGAGATTATTACCAGAAGTTAAAAATACAGTAGTTCATCCGAATGAGGGACAGGAATATTCAAAACCACTGGGAAAAGGTGACTCAGTTCGAATTGATTTCGGAAGACATCTTGTTGGTCATCTTAAATTAAAGCTGGGATATACTGATTCGCATCCGGATGCACCTGTATGGCTTAAATTCTCGTTTGCAGAGAATTTAAAGGAATTTGATGAGGATGTTGAAAATTATAACGGATGGATATGTTCGGCATGGGTACAGCAGGAACAGGTTCATGTGGATGTTGTTCCAGGAGATTATGAACTTCCTAGAAGATATTCATTCAGATATGTAAAAATTGACGTACTTGACATAAGCTCAAAGTTTAATCTTGTTATAGAGGAGGCATGTGCAACAGCACTTTCATCGGCAGATGAAAGCAGATTATTGCCTTATAGTAATTCTGATAAGGAATTGGTGAAAATTGATCGTATCGCATGTAATACATTACATGACTGTATGCAAAAGGTTTTCGAGGACGGACCAAAGCGCGACAGAAGGCTTTGGATGGGAGATCTCAGGTTACAGGCACTTGCAAATTATGAGACATATCAGATGAATGATATGGTAAAGGGCTGTCTGTATCTGTTTGCGGCGCTGCCTATGGAAAATGGTCAGGTTGGCGCATGTGTGTTTTTAGAACCTGAGCCGGAGGTGGATGATACCGTAATGTTTGATTATTCGCTCCTTTTTATTACAGCATTGTGGGATTATTATAAACATACTAATGACAGAGAGGCCCTTGAAGATTTATGGGATACTGTAAAAACACAGATTTCTCTGGGTATAAAACAGGTGGGAGAAGATAATGTTGTAAAAGATAGTGATATAATTGGCTGGTGTTTTCTTGACTGGTCGCTTGAACTTAATAAGCAGGCAGGCGCACAAGGCGTTTTACTGTATGCAATGCAAAGTGCGATTGCCATCGCAAAAGAAGTAGGTAAAAATCGTGAAGCGGAGTGTTTGTTTGAGACATATGAATTATACAGAAAAGCTGCCAGACTTAAATTTTATGATGAAAATAAAGGGCTTTTTACAAGTGGCGCAGATAAACAGGTGTCATATGCAAGTCAGGTCTGGATGGTTTTAGGTAATGTTATAGAACCGGAAATGGGACTTGAAGTATTACATAATGTTGCTGCTGAGAAAGATGCGGTAGAGATGGTTACACCATATATTTATCATTACTATATAGAGGCTCTGCTTAAATGTGGAGCAAAAGATGAGGCTCTTGCGGTAATGAAAAATTACTGGGGAGGAATGGCAGAACTTGGTGCAGACACATTCTGGGAATTATATAATCCAAAGAACCCTGATGAGTCTCCTTATGGAGGAACAATCGTCAACAGTTATTGCCATGCATGGAGCTGTGCACCGGCATATTTTCTTCGCAGATATTATAGTGAAAAGTAAAAGATAATGAGGTGCCTGCATGAAAAAAATTGGAAATAAAGTGTTATTGATGATAGCAGTATTTGTTGTGATATTTGGAATCAATACAGCAGTTTCTGTCCGGACGCAAAAAAGTGTAAAGCTGGCAGGAGCCAGAATAACAGAGCAATACATACCGATTCAGACAGAAATTTTTAATATTCAGAAGAGTATGGAACGCGGTCAAAAATATCTTAATATCATAAGTCTTTATGATGACGACGATTTAAGACAACAGCTGGAGACTTCTCTGGCTGATGAAATAACAACTATTGCAGAAAGTGAGAAATCAATATCTGCATATCTTGAGAAAATGGATCAAACTGATCTGGCTGATAAAATCAAAAACTATGAGGAGTTTCTGGATAGTGTTATAGAGCAGTTTAATGTTATTCAGGGATATGTGGATAGTGGTGATTTTGCACAGGCCAATATGGCACTTAGTGTTGATTTTCAAAATCTGGTAAAAGAGGAAGGCGAACCGGCAGAGACAGCTTTGACAAAATCACTTGAGCAGGGAATTTCGGATTTGTCAGAGCAATATAACAAATCGGTTCAAACAAATCTTTTAATGACCAAAATTTTATTTTCATTTTTCATTGTAGTAGCGACAGTAGTTATTTTTATTATGAGAAAAACTGTAAGCAGACCGGCACACGAAGCAAGCAGTCAGCTTAGTGAGATAATAGAAAATATAAACAATAATGAGGGAGATCTGACAGAGCGTATAGATATTAGAACAAATGATGAGATTGGTCAGTTGTCAAAAGGAATAAATGATTTTATGGGGCAATTACAATCAGTTATATGTAAGATATCAAAACAATCTGAAATGATGCAGAAAACATTAGGACTGATGAACACAGAAGTTAACAGCTCAAACGATAATGTAAATTATATTGCTTCAATGATGGAACAGATTACAGCAAGCATGGAGGAGATTACAGCATCGGTAGAAGGCTTAAGCTCAAATACTCAGGATGTACTCGCTTCTGTAGAAAGTGTCGGAGAGCAGACAAAGGAAGGCGTTGCTATAGCTGCTGACATTAAGGCGCTGGCAATTGGTGTAAAAGAAGCAACTGAGAATAAAAAAACAGAGATTTCGGATATCATAGCCGAAAAACAAAATGTACTGTCTTCTTCGATAGAGGAGAGCAGGCAGATTGGAAATATTGATAATCTGACAAATGATATATTAGATATTGCAAGCCAGACAAATTTGTTAGCGCTGAATGCTTCAATAGAGGCAGCGCGTGCAGGTGAAGTTGGAAAGGGATTTGCTGTTGTTGCAGAGGAAATACGTCAGTTGGCGGAGAACAGTAAAAATACAGCAAGTGATATTCAAAATATCAGCGTCGGAGTAGTGAGAGCCGTTAACCAGCTTATGTACAATGCACAGGATCTTATGAATTTTGTGCGTGACAGGATCATGGATGATTACGCAGGTTTTGAGGGGGCAACAGATATGTATTATGAAAAAGCAGAGCATATGGATGCGGTAATGGCTGTTTTTGATAAAAATGTTGTGAATCTTCAAACTGTAATGAGCAGAATTAATGATGGAATTGGCAATATATCAGCGGTGGTAGAGGAAAACGCACAGGGCGTAAGCCGTGCAACCGAGAATGTATCAGAGCTTGCAGCTTCAATTGCAAATATCAAAGAACATGCTGTTGAAAATGTAGAGTCTTCAAAGCAGTTAATGAATGAGATAAATCATTTTCAAAAAATATAGAAATTGTATCAGGAGATGATATGACTATGAGGAAAAGAATTGCATTTCTTGCAGGTGCAATCAGTTTTGATAATCAAAACAGGGTATTGGGAGGAGTTTTAAAACGTGCATCAGAACTTGACATGGATGTATATGTGTTTACATGTTTTGTAAATTATGATGAGTCAGAGGAGAATAAAGTAGGCGCATTTAGAATCATGGATTTACCGGAGTTTGATTTGTTTGATGGAGTAATTTGCATGAAAAACTCTATACAATATGAGCCAGCGGTAAATTCTCTGATAGCACGAATAAAGAAAAGTAAGGTTCCAGCTGTAAGCGTGGATGAAAAAGTTGATGGAATGTATAATGTCGGAATTAGCGACTACAGCAGTCAAAAAGATATTGTGGAACATTTGATTGAGACACATGATCTTAAAAAGATAAATTATGTCTGTGGTATTTTGCAGGGCAAAGAAGGCCGCGAACGATATAATGCATATAGGGATGCAATGGAAGAACATGGCATCCCTGTTTGTGATAATCAGATTTATCACGGCAATTATAACAGGGAGAGTGGCAGGAAAGCTGTGGAGCAGTTTATGAAATATAATATGCCACAGGCAATCGTCTGTGCTAATGATGCAATGGCAATTGGAGCGATGGAACGTTTGCAGCAGAATGGTTACAGGATACCTGAAGATGTTATAGTAACAGGATTTGATAATGATGAATTATCAGAGTTTTTTGTGCCATCACTTACAACGGTTGACAGAAGACAGGAGCTTCTTGGTAAAAATGCAGTAAATCTTTTGTTTGAACGATCAGATGATGTGAATGTACAAATTGATACAAAAACTATTTACAGAGAAAGCTGTGGCTGTAATATGCAGCCAGCGATGGAAATCAAGGATCTGAGAATGGAATATCAGAACAAATGTCTTATATATGAGGAAGCGTTGGATTCATTAAAATGTATGGAACTTGATCTTACGGGGCTTGAAAATATTGATGAACTATGTGAGAAAATGAAAAAATATGTTGTTGGATCCGATATGCAGAGCTTTTATATGTGTCTGTGCGATAAAAATGAATTGTTCGCGGATAAGTCGGTTTGTGATCATTTTACAGAGAAAGTAAGTATACCACTTGCGTATCAGAACGGAAAATTTTGTTCTTACGATGATTTTTTATCAAAAGAGATACTTCCGCTTGAAATAAGGGAAAAATCAAAACGAACATTTTATACTGTTACACCAATATATTATCAGCATATATGTTATGGATATTGTGTTTCTGACGGAAGCCTGTTTGCACTAAAAAGTGAGCTGTCTTATCTATGGACGGTAAATATAGGTATGGCTTTGGAGAATATCAGAAAATGGCAGTGGATAAACCGGATGAATGAAAAAATAAACAGAATGTGGAAATATGATATGCTGACTCAGGTGCTTAACAGAAGCGGTTTCTTTTATTGTGCAGAAACAATATTACAAAAAATAAAAGAAGAAAAAAGCAACGCATTTATAATTTTTCTGGACATAGATGGCCTTAAATCTGTAAATGATAATCTGGGACATGAAATAGGGGATGCTTTTATCGCAAAAATCGCAGGAATATTAAAAGAAGTTGTTCCAAAAGACTGCCTTATTATGAGATACGGAGGAGACGAGTTTGTAGTTTTCGGAAGTTGTAAGCAGGCAGGACGGATGCAAAGAATTGCAGAGGATATAAAGGCTGCGATAAAAACAGCCGACCAGAAAGAAAACCGCAGCTATCATCTGGCTGCAAGTTTAGGGTGTTCGTTGCATAAATCATACGAAATGGACAATTTAAACAGTCTGATTGAGCTGGCAGATAAGAAAATGTATGAGGAAAAGAAAAATAAAAGAAGATAACATTGCAGTAGAAAATAAGGACAGTTTTTTAGTCTAATGAGAGGCTAAAAAGCTGTCTTTATTTTTGTTATTCTTGCCTTATCAAATACGAAAGGGGACAGGGATGGATAACAGATATTACCTGGCAGTGGACATAGGGGCATCCAGTGGCAGACACATATTGTCTCATATGGAGAATGGGAAGATAATACTTGAAGAAGTATACAGGTTCCCTAATGGAATGACAGAAAAAGATGGTCACAAGATATGGGATGTTGACAGGCTTTTCGAGGAAATACTAACCGGAATGAAAAAGTGCAGTGAAATCGGGAAAATGCCTTATAGTATTGGAATAGATACATGGGCTGTCGATTTTGTGTTACTGGACAATGATGACAGAAAGATTATGGATGCGGTTGCTTACAGAGATGACAGGACAGCAGGGATTGATAAAAAGGTGTATGAAGTAATTTCAGAGGATGAGCTTTACGCCAGAACAGGAATACAAAAGCAGAACTTTAACACCATATACCAGCTTATGGCAGTAAAAAGTCAGGAACCAGACGCATTCGAAAAAGCCAAAAGCATGCTTATGATTCCGGATTATCTTAATTTCCTTTTGACAGGAGAAAAGGTACAGGAATACACAAATGCGACCACAACACAGCTTGTGAATCCGGTAACAAAGGATTGGGATTATGAGCTTATAGACAGGCTTGGATATCCAAAAGATATTTTCGGGGAGATTAAAAACCCGGGAAGCGAAGTCGGAAAATTAAGATCAGAAGTAAGCCGGAAAGTTGGATTCGACTGTAAAGTTATTCTCCCGGCAACACACGATACAGCATCTGCGGTAATGGCAGTCCCAACGCAGAAAGATGATACGCTCTACATCAGTTCGGGTACATGGTCACTTATGGGAACAGAGCTTGTTTCGGCAGATTGCAGCAGTCTGAGTATGGAACACAATCTGACAAACGAGGGCGGTTATGATTACCGCTTCAGATATCTTAAGAATATAATGGGACTTTGGATGATTCAGTCTGTAAGAAAAGAGATTGTTCCTGATATGAGCTTTGGACAGATTTGTGAGCTTGCATCAAAAGAGCCGATAAAGTCTATTGTGGATGTAAATGATAACAGATTTCTGGCACCTTTAAATATGACAGAAGAGGTAAAGCGTGCCTGTGCCGAAAGCGGGCAGCAGGTGCCGGACAGCATAGCACAAATAGCTGCAGTTATTTATAACAGTCTGGCAGAATGTTATGCATCAACAGTAAAGGAAATAGAGGGACTTACCCATAAGAATTATGAATATATTCATATAGTCGGTGGCGGTGCAAATGCCGGATATCTTAATGAACTTACCGCAAATGAAACAAGAAAGACTGTCTATGCAGGACCGACAGAGGCTACGGCAATTGGAAATATTGCATCACAGATGATAGCAGATGGTAAGCTGAAGGATTTAAAAGATGCAAGACGATGCATTTTCGATTCTTTTGAAATAAAAGAATATAACCCAGATTTATAAACGATAAATACAGAATTGATATCACCAGGAAGGGAGAAACAAATGTTAGTAGAGACAAAAGCAAAGGTTGGAGTATTTGCGATAGCGCTTGGGGCGTACCTGCCACAGTTTCCAACACTCGTTCCGGAATTTGAGGCACAGTATGAGGCATTTAAAAAGACGATTCCGGATACCGTTGAGCTGGTAGATGGAGGAATTGTTACCACAAAAGAGCTTTCCATGAAGGCAGGAGATAAATTCCGGTCAGCAGATGTAGACCTGGTAATTTTACAGCTTCTTACATATGCGACAAGCTACAATATGCTTCCGGCGGTCAGAGACTTAAATGTACCGGTTGTTCTTGTGAATGTTCAAAAACGTAAGACACCGGATTATGCCAATACAGATACACCAACATGGCTTGGCGAGCTGTATGCATGTGGAGCAGTCGGAGAGATGGTTGCAGATCTTGAAAGAGCAGGAAAGAGACATGCAGTAATCACCGGTGTTGTGGAAGGTGGAGATGACTATGTGGCAGCGGAGATAGAACAGTGGTGTAAGGCAGCACAGGTCAGAAGAAGATTCCGTTATACCAATATCGCACAGATCGGAAGACCGTATCCGGGAATGATGGATCTGTATATTGATGAAACCAATCTGTATAACCGCATGGGACTTTATACAAAACAGTTTGACTGGGAAAAAATGTGGGCAATCGCAGATCATATCACAGACGAGAATGCAATCCGGACAAAGGCGGAAGATATTCTTGAGACATTTGATATAGCACCGGACAAAGACGGAAAAGCAGCTACCGTTGAGACGGTATGGGATATGGCAAAATACGTTGTGGCATTTGAAGAATGGGTAAAAGAGGAAGATCTTGGAATGGTGGCATCCCATTATGATGGTTATGCCCAGGGAATCGCAGGAAAGCTTGACAGTATGCTGATACCGGCATTTTCCATGCTTATAAAGCAGGGAACAGCCTGTGCAGTTGAAGGAGATATCAAGGTTGCTATGGCTATGAGTATTTTAAAAACAATTGCCGGTACCGGTCAGCTTTCAGAGATGTACTCCATCGACTTTAATGAGGATATCTGTATCATAGGACACTCCGGTTCAGGTGATGCGGCAATTTCACAGGCAAAAAAGCCAACCATGAAGATCGTCGATGTATTTCACGGAAAAACAGGAGGTGGATATCTGACACAGTTCTATCCACCGGCCGCAGATGTAACCTATCTTGGAATCACTCAGGACATGAACGGGAAATTTAAATTTGTTGCAGCAGAAGGTGTAAACGAGGAAGGCCCTATATTCACATTTGGAGATACCAATATGAGAACCCACTTCTCAATCGGAGCAAGAGAATTCTGCAACCGGTGGAGTGAGGCAGGACCGACACATCACATGGCAGCGGCAGTGGGACGACACATTGATACCATACTTAAGGTAGCAAAGATACTGGACGTGCCGGTTGATATTATATGCAGATAAAATATAGTCATATCTATAAAAATCACATTATAGTATGGCTTTACGGCAGCTAATCAAATACAAAATAGTAGTTTAAATATAGTAGAAAAGTGAGGAAAATATCATGAGATTTTTAGATGCAGAATTTGTAAAAGGATTTATACGTATGGCAAATGACGGATGGGAGCAGGGATGGCATGAAAGAAATGGCGGTAATCTCTCCTATCGTGTGAAGCCTGAGGAAGTAGAGTCTGTAAAAGAGGACTTTGATCCAAAAGAGTGGCAGCCAATCGGAACAACCGTACCGGATCTTGCCGGAGAATATTTCCTTGTGACAGGAAGTGGAAAATATTTCCGAAATGTAATAATCAAGCCGGAGGATTCAATCTGTATGATAGAGCTTGATGAAAAAGGTGAGAATTACCGTATTGTATGGGGACTTGTGAATGGTGGAAGACCGACAAGCGAGCTGCCTAGCCACCTTATGAATCTTGAAGTCAAGAAACTGCAGAACCCGGATTACAGAGTAGTGTATCATGCACATACAACCAACATTATTGCTCTCACATTTGTTCTTCCGCTTGAAGATAAGGTCTTTACAAGAGAACTGTGGGAAATGGCAACCGAGTGTCCTGTAGTATTTCCGGCTGGAATTGGTGTAGTTCCGTGGATGGTACCGGGCGGAAGAGAAATTGCAGTGGCAACAAGTGAACTTATGAAGAAATATGATCTGGCCATCTGGGCGCATCATGGAATGTTTGCTGCCGGAGAAGATTTTGATCTGACATTCGGCCTTATGCATACAGCAGAGAAGTCAGCAGAGATTCTTGTCAAGATGTTATCCATGAGACCGGATAAGCTGCAGACAATCACACCGGATAACTTCAGACATCTGGCGAAGGATTTTAATGTTACATTGCCGGAAGAGTTTTTATATGAAAAATAATACAATCGTATCATAGAAAAACAAAAGAATTGCAAAAGGGTACGACTTCTCTTATATGATTAAATATGGTATCATATAAGAGAAGTTTTTTTCATTAGCGGTTAATCTTTCTATGGTCGATTCAATTAGTACATAGCCTACAGAAAAAGGTTGCGTGAAGCCACATAAAAATGTATAATTAAGAGTAATGAATTTCATATTAAATGATATTGGAGGTACTCATGTCACAGTCGGTTACGATAAAGAGTAATAAATATGGAATCAATTTAATTTTAGATGCGGATATGTCATTTGCTGATTTGATAAAGGCAGTTGTAGAGAAGTTTAAGGCATCCGCCAATTTTTTTAAAAACGCAAAGCTTGCTATTTCATTTGAGGGAAGGCATCTTTCAGATGAAGAGCAGCAGCAGATAATTGCAGCTATTGAGGAAAATACCACAATTGAAATTTTGTGCATTGTGGAGAGTGGTACCGAGCAGGAAGCCATTATGAAGGAGCAGGTTGAGGCATTTAATGAGGCAGTGCAGAAGCAGTGCGAGAATGTTGCAACAGTCAGTGTTCCGGAGCAGTTTTACCGTGGTACGCTCAGGTCAGGCCAGGTGATTACCAGCGAGTCTTCGGTCACAATCATAGGTGATGTCAATCCGGGAGCCAAGATTATAGCTCAGGGCAATATCGTTATTCTTGGCGCATTAAAGGGCAATGTCCACGCCGGATGTACAGGTGACAGGAGCTGCTTTGTATTTGCACTTGATATGCAGCCGATTCAGATTCAGATTGGTGATTTGATTGCGAAGAGTCCGGACGAGCCTCAGCCAAAGCACAGGGTAAGGCGCAAGGAAAAGCCGGCACAGGAGCAGGCACAGATAGCCATCGCAAAGGATGGATATATTTACATCGAACCAATTACTAAAAATATTTTAAATAGCATTTAGGAACGTAGGAGGAAGAAAGTTCATGAGCGAAGTAATCGTTATCACATCAGGAAAGGGTGGTGTGGGCAAGACCACAACCACAGCAAATATTGGTACAGGTCTTGCACAGTTAAATAAAAAGGTTGTTATGATTGATACTGACATCGGACTGCGTAACCTGGATGTTGTTATGGGACTTGAGAATCGTATTGTATACAATCTCGTAGACGTCGTTGAGGGCAAATGCCGTATACGTCAGGCCCTTATCAAGGATAAGAAATATCCTGATCTGTGTCTGCTTCCATCAGCCCAGACAAGGGACAAGGATGCTGTTACACCGGAGCAGATGGTTGAGCTTATCAATGAGCTTCGTGAGGAGTTTGACTATATTCTGCTTGACTGCCCGGCAGGTATCGAGCAGGGCTTCAAGAATGCCGTTGCAGGAGCTGACCGTGCACTCGTTGTCACTACACCTGAGGTATCAGCAATCCGTGACGCTGACCGTATCGTTGGCCTTCTTGAGGCAAATGAGATGAAGCGCATTGATCTGATTGTCAACCGTCTGCGTGTCGATATGGTTAAGCGCGGTGATATGATGAATGTGGATGATGTTACAGAGATCCTTGCAGTCAACTTAATCGGTGCAGTACCGGATGATGAGCAGATTGTTATTTCTACAAACCGTGGTGAGCCGTTAGTCGGTTCAGACAGCCTTGCAGGAAAGGCATATATGAATATCTGCCGCCGTATCATGGGCGAGGAGGTTCCTTTCCTTGATTTAAACCAGAAGCATGGTGTATTTGAAAAGCTAAAGGATATGTTTAAGAAAAATTAAAGGGGGATATGTACCATGGGTATAATGGATTTATTTAAAAAGAAATCTTCTGGTAATGTTGCAAAGGATCGCTTGAAGCTGGTGCTGGTTTCTGACCGTGCAAACTGCTCATCGGAGATGATGGAGATGATGAAAAGGGATATCATTGAGGTTATTTCCCGCTATATGGATATTGATGCGGAAGCTCTTGATGTGAAAATCACAGAGACCGAGTCTGATTCTAACAACGGAATGGTTCCGGCACTTGTTGCCAATATTCCTATCCGTGACATGAAGCATCGTCCGGATCCAAGATAGAGTAAATAAAATAATAGGATATGATAAGATATGAGGGTCAAAAGGTGTTTTGGCCCTTTAATTATTGTATTGAATAAAAAAGACTTGATTTGATATTAGAGTGTGATATACTTTAATACGTTACAAATAAATAAATTTTAGCAGAGTAGACACATGTGCGTTAAGTGCCGGATGAACAGGGAGTTGTCACCCGGACGAAAAGAAAATCTTGCGGTACATGAGTCGCATCCCGCTGCATCCGAAGATATTAATTATCTCCTGTTGTAGTTCGGTGAGGTCTGCAAAGGAGGTAATTTTTTAATGAAAAAATTCGTTACTTTGTTCACCGATTCTGCCCGAGAGCTTAAATCGGTCAGAACCATCACAACTATGGCAATGCTTGCTGCAGTTGCCGTTATCCTTGGATATTTCTCCATCGAATATGGACAGTTTATCCGTATCGGTTTTTCCGGTATTCCAAATGGTATCGTTGATTACCTGTTTGGACCGGTTGCCGGAGCTGTTTTCCACGGAGCGCTTGACATCATCAAGTATCTGATGAAGCCTACAGGACCATTTTGTCCACAGCTTACACTTGTTGTAATGCTTGCAGGTGTTTTATATGGATGTTTCTTTTATAAGAAAAAGCTTACCATATGGAGAGTACTTGCTGCGAAGTTTGTAGTAATGCTCATCTGCAATGTCATTCTCAATACTCTGTGTCTGCAGGTACTGTATGGACAGGCACTTATGGCAATCCTTCCAATGCGTGCACTTAAGAACCTTATTATGTGGCCGATAGATTCAATTGTCTTTTTCGGCATTGCAAAGGCACTGGAGCAGATTGGATTGTTCCGTACCTTCCGTAAACAGGAGCTTGTAAAGAACGCATAGCGTGTTCTTTATAATGCATATAGATGATGAAAAAGGAACATAGCAACAGAATAATGTACAGACAATATAATGCACAAAACATTACATTAAAATGATATTTTAAGCATTAAATGGCAATTTGTGTTAATAATTTTAAGGATAAACCTCTTTAAACTGATAATTGTGAGGTATTTCGCATTTTTAATGAAAATTGTTGACACAATATATTGAACGTGATATTGTTTACTTGTTCAAAATAATACACAAAAGAAAACGAACAAACAACTACATATTAATTATGAATATTTAAGAGCAAAGACGCTAACCGGTGAAGCACTTTGCTCTTTTTTATTTATCAAAATCACAAGGATATTTAAATTAGGAGGCAATATATTATGAAATTAAAAGACACAGGATTAACAGCACAGGACATCAAAGACAAAGTAAAGAAGTATATGATTGAGACATATGAGCGTTTCGATTTCATCGCTGAGACTGCTGAGGGCATGTATCTATATGATGAGAATGGTACACCATACCTTGACTTTTACGCAGGAATCGCCGTAAACAATGCCGGTAGCAGAAACCCTAAGGTTGTTGCAGCAGTCAAGGATCAGGTGGATGATATCATGCATACATTCAACTATCCATATACCATTCCACAGGCACTGCTTGCTGAGAAGGTCTGCAAGACTATCGGAATGGACAAGATTTTCTACCAGAACTCAGGAACTGAGGCAAATGAGGCTATGATTAAGATGGCTCGTAAATATGGTATCGAGAAATATGGTCCAAACAGATATCACATCGTAACTGCAAAGGACGGCTTCCACGGCAGAACCTTCGGTGCTATGTCAGCTACAGGACAGCCTGGAAACGGATGCCAGGTGGGCTTTGGTCCTATGACATACGGCTTCTCATATGCTCCTTACAATGACTTAAAGGCTTTCAAGGATGCTTGCACAGAGAACACAATCGCTATCATGATTGAGCCTGTACAGGGCGAGGGCGGTGTTCATCCTGCAACACCTGAATTCATGAAGGGACTTCGCGAGTTCTGTGATGAGAAGGGCATGCTCCTCCTTATCGATGAGGTACAGACAGGATGGTGTAGAACCGGAGCTGTAATGAGCTACATGAACTACGGTATCAAACCTGATATCGTTTCTATGGCAAAGGGTCTTGGCGGTGGAATGCCAATCGGTGCTATCTGTGCTACAGAGGAGGTTTCAAAAGCATTTTCAGCTGGTTCACACGGTACAACCTTTGGTGGACATCCTGTCTGCTGTGCAGCAGCACTTGCAGAAGTAAACGAGCTGCTTGACAGAGATCTTGCCGGAAATGCAAAGAAGGTTGGTGATTATTTCACAGCTAAGCTTGAGAAGCTTCCACACGTAAAAGAGGTAAGACATCAGGGACTATTAGTTGGTGTTGAGTTTGACGATACAATCTCAGGTGTAGATGTAAAGCATGGCTGCTTCGACCGTCATATGCTTATCACAGCAATCGGAAGCCATATCATCCGTATGGTTCCACCGCTTATCGTAAGCGAGGAAGAGTGCGACAAGGCATTTGATATTATCAAGGAGACTGTTGAGTCACTTTCATAGAAGGCTTGAATTATATTTGAAGCAGGCAACAGAATATATTGCGGCAGATTTTACGAGCCGGATAAAAGGACAAGGGCGTCACGATTAGCTTCGTGCGCCCTTTTTTTAAACAAAGAATATAGGTAACTAAGCGGAACAAGTTTATATAACAACATATGATTAAAGGGTCAAAAGGTATCGTCGATGCATACCTTAGCGACTTTCATATCAACATAGCATAAAGATGTATATATAAGAAAAGCGAGGGGAACGAAATGGCACATCTTGTTATTACAATAGGATGCGAATATGGCGCTAAAGGAAACCAGATTGGCAAAAAGGTTGCTAAAGACCTGGGAATCAAATTTTATGACAGGGATACTGTAGATGAAATCATAAAAGAGGTCGGTATTCCGAAGGATATCATGGAAAAGGTTGAGGAAGGTATCACCATCGCTGGAAAAGGTGCAGAGGGTGATGTCAGAGGCTCTTTCTCCAAATATGCAGACCTCACAGAGCGTGCAATTCACGTCCAGAAAACCATAATCAGAAAATTATCAGACCGTGAGTCATGCGTGATTATCGGTCGTTCAGCAGACTATATACTAAAGGAACATAAACCGATTTTACGTATTTTCATCTATTCACCGGATGAAGTGAGGATTGAAAACGTAATGAAGAGCCACAATTTGTCGGAGGATGATGCAAAGCTTTTTATAACTGAAAAGGATAAGCGTTATCATAAGCGTCATATGGCGCTGACAGGAAGCAACCGAGGCGACAGACACAACCGGGATATGCTTATAGACAGCAGCCTGTTAGGAGTGGATGGCACAGCGGAGCTTATTGAGTCTCTGGCAAGAAAAGTGGTAGAGAATGAAAGTAAGACAGAAGCTGGAGGTGACAAGTAATGGAACAGAAAAAATCAGAATTTAACAAAGTCCTGAATGCCTGGGACGTACTTGTAATTGCATTTGGAGCCATGATTGGCTGGGGCTGGGTTGTCTCAACCGGAGGCTGGATTGAAAAGGGCGGAGTGCTCGGTGCCGCAATCGGCTTCGTAATCGGCGGTATCATGATATTTTTCGTGGGAATGACCTACGCGGAGCTGACAGCAGCCATGCCTCAGTGCGGTGGCGAGCATGTATTCAGCTACAAGGCAATGGGTTCGACAGGCTCATTCATATGTACGTGGATGATTATCCTTGGATATGTCAGTGTGGCATGCTTTGAGGCGTGCGCTTTCCCAACAATCATCACATATCTGTGGCCGGGCTTTTTGAAGGGCTATCTGTATACGGTAGCAGGCTTTGATATCTATGCTTCTTGGCTTATTGTGGCGATAGTTGTGGCATTTTTAATTATGATGATAAACATTATCGGCGCAAAGACAGCAGCGATTTTGCAGACTGTGCTCACATGTATTATTGGTGGCGCCGGAATTTTGTTGATAATTGCATCTGTAATCAATGGAACAGTTGATAACCTGGACGGACAGATGTTTGCAGGCAGCTCTGCAGGTCTGAACGTAAAGGCAATTATCGGAGTGGCAGCTCTGTCACCATTTTATTTTATCGGATTTGACGTAATACCTCAGGCGGCTGAGGAGATCAATGTTCCGGCAAAGAAAATCGGCTCAATACTTATCTTATCAGTAGTTCTGGCAGTTGTGTTCTATGCACTTGTCATTGTTGCGGTAGGTCTTGTCATGGGCCCACAGGCAATTGTTGATTCAGAGCAGGCAACAGGACTTGTCACAGCAGATGCAATGGCTGCCGCATTCAACACAAAGATAATGGCAAAGGTTATAATAGTCGGCGGAATGTGCGGTATCGTAACCTCATGGAACTCATTTTTGCTCGGTGGCTCGCGTGCCATGTACTCAATGGCAGAGTCATACATGATTCCAAAGTTTTTTGCAAAGCTTCATTCAAAGCATAAGACACCAATCAATGCACTGATTCTCATCGGATCTCTCACAATGCTTGCACCTTTTGCAGGCAGAAAGATGCTCGTATGGATCAGTGATGCCGGCAACTTTGGCTGCTGCGTGGCATATTGCATGGTTGCTCTTTCATTTATTATTCTTCGCAAGAAGAAGCCGGATATGCCAAGACCTTACAAGGTTCCCGCATACAAGTTCTTTGGAACGATGGCGGTCATCATGTCAGGCTTCATGGTTGCAATGTACTGCATACCGGGAAGCGGCGGATCACTTATCGCCCAGGAGTGGGGCATCGTGCTTGCATGGTGTGCACTCGGCGTGGTCTTCTTCGTCTTCTGTAAAAAGAAATATAAGGAGTCATTTGGTACACTGGTTGAGCTCATCTCAGATGAGGATGCTGCAACACTTATGCCGGAGGCAGATGAGGTTGAACTGGATAAGGTTATCGATGCTGCAATAGACAGGGTACTTGCCAAGAAAGCCAGCTAGGAAACAGAAAGGACAGATTATATATGGAAACATTTAATTTTTCGGTGCCACAGGACATCACAGTGGGAAAGGGCAGTCTTTCAAAGCTGCCGGAAATAGCTAAAAAGCTTGGAGGTAAGCATGCACTCATCATTTCAGGACCTCATCTTGAGAAGATGGGACTTGTAAAAAAGGCAGCAGATTATCTGGCATCAGTTGACATAAAAGCAGACACTTTTACAGATATAGAGGCAAATCCATCTGTCACAACAGTGGAGAAAGCCACAGCAAAATACCTGGAGTCGGGCGCAGACTTTATCGTGGCATTCGGAGGCGGCTCACCGATGGATGTAGCAAAAGCAGTGGGTGTGGTTGCCAAATATGGCGGAAGCGTCACAGACTATGAGGGAGCACACAAGGTGCCGGGACCAATCGTACCGCTCATTGCGATACCAACCACCGCAGGAACCGGCTCAGAGGTGACAGCATTCTCTGTAATCACAGATCATAGCAGAAACTATAAGCTCACAGTATTCAGCTACGAGATATTGCCAAAATATGCAATACTAGATGCAGAACTCATCACAACAGCACCGGCAAGCGTAGCGGCAGCATGCGGAATTGATGCATTTATCCATGCCGAGGAGGCGTATGTATCCACAGCAGCTTCGCCATTTTCTGATGCACTGGCAGAAAAAGCGATGGCACTTATCGGAAAAAATATCCGCAGATTTGTAGCAAACAGAAACGATATCGAGGCTGCAGAAGCTATGATGACAGGCTCACTTTTTGCAGGAATAGCATTCTCGTTTGCAAGGCTTGGAAATGTGCATGCGATGAGTCATCCGGTCAGCGCATTTTTCGATGTGCCTCACGGAGTGGCAAATGCAGTGCTGCTTCCTGTAATCGCAGAGTACAATGCACTTGCAGATCATGGCAAGTATCTGACTATCTACAATGATATAAGCCCGATTCCTGCATATGCGGACGAATTTGAGCCTATGATGCTTGTAGATGCAATCAGGGAGCTTTGCACAGACATCGGAATCCCTGAGAATCTGACCATCGCAATCAACAATGCCAGCAGAACCGGAACAGTCACAAAGGAAGAGATAGAAAGCAAGATAGAGCCGATGGCTGTCGATGCCATGAAGAGCGGTAATATTGCTGTCAATCCAAGGGCTTCACGCCAGTGCGATATCGAGATGCTGTATCGCAGGGCACTGTAAACTTATAAAATACAACATGTAAGGTAACTATTCCGAATAGTTACCTTATATGATTATCAACAGTATAGTTAGAGAATTAAAAGCAAACGGAGATATGAGTATGGATTATCTGTCACACAATGTATCTGAAAATTTAAAAAGAATACGCCAGTCAAAGGGCATGAGCTTAGATCAGGTAGCGGAACAGACCGGTGTGAGTAAAAGCATGCTTGCTCAGATAGAAAAGGGCACAGCAAATCCATCTATCGGAGTGCTTGGTAAAATCACAAGCGGTCTGCGAATTGAGTTTCAAAGACTTATAGATCCGCCGAGAGTGGACTATGCGCTCATATCTCCGGATGATCTGGTACCGACAAAGGAGCTTTTGGGACAGTACAGGGTATGGACCTGCTTTCCATACGAGGACTCAAGGGAGGTCGAGGTATACCGTATCGACGTGGAGCCGGGCGGCGTGTATACAAGCGGTGGGCACGGCGAGAAAACACGCGAATATCTTACAGTCACAGACGGTGTGCTGACAGTTGAGTGTCACGACCATGTGCAGGAAATCCATAGGGGACAGGTGTATAAGTTTGAGACCGATCAGCCTCATTTGTATCGCAATGATGGCGAGAGGGTGGCAAGCTGCATGTGTTTCTTTTTGGATTATACTAATATTCGGTGAGATTTTTAGCCTCTCTTCACCACAGCACTTTTCCCTCTAAAAGCAATACCGATGCTTATAATTGAATTCACACCATTATCGCGCAGCTCTGTGTCGTATTTCTTTGCTTCTATTTGTTGTAGGGCGCTGTCGGCTAATGCAGATAAATCGGTATGTTCATCTTTAGTGTGTTTAAATTCAAAGATAAATCCGGGCATTCCCTTTGTTAAAGGCATAAGCTGAATATCAAATCGACCGAGGCCTGATTCGCGGTTTGAGCGTATCTTGTAGCGGTTTCCAAGTATGGCACAAAGACCAAGCATCATTCCGTGATAGAAGCCTTCATTAGCTCCATCAATAGAAGAAATGCTTTTTACCATAAAATCCTCCAGCAGAGCCTGGAGTTTTTGCGTGTCCTTGGAAAAGATAGCCTGACTGATAGATATGGCAAGGCTATTTTGGTTGGTGCGGTTTAGAACCTCCTTTTCGTAAACAAAAGTAATTTCTTTGTTCGGAATAGCAACGTCACACATGAAATTTCCATCGCTTTGCGGATAAATATTGGCAACCTTCAGGTATCCGGCTACCAGAAGAAAGCTGTATATACTATATGGATTATTCTGAACCTCGGGATAGATAACACCGGTATCAATATAGGCTGCGATTTTTTCACCACAGAGCAGCTTATAAAGGTCTTTGGTAATTTCAGGCGTAGCTGTCTGGATAATTTCTCCGATTATCTCATTGCTGCCGGTGGATTGCCAGAATGCTTTCGGAAAGCAGTTGTCAGAGATATAATTGATTACAGACCATGGATTAAAGATTTCTGTATTGCCAAAACGATATCCATCGTACCATTCGCTGAGCTCATTATATTTATCATCTTTTCCATAGTATCGCAGCATGTCTTTTACCTCTTTTTCAGTAAAACCAAAATAAGAGCTGTAGCCATCATCGAGAATAGAATAGGTTTTCAGATTGTTCATGCCGCTGAAGATACTTTCCTTTGCTACACGCAGTATTCCTGTAAGAAAGCCAAAGGCAAGGTGTGGATTGTCCTTGAGTCCTCCTGAGAAAAAATTGCGCATGAAATTTACTATTTCCGGATAGAAATTGCAGGTATGCCCCTGCTGGATGGGTGTGTCATATTCATCAATGATAATGATACATTCCCTTCCATAATGCTTATGAAGCAGTAATGATAAAAGCTGCAGACCCATCTGACAATCGACTTCATCCCCGCTGTCTCCGGCAAGAAGATGATATTGTTCTTTTTCGTAAGCGGTTAAAACAGAACTTGTCTCAAGCTCGTTATGTCGTATAAATTCTAGAGATATAAGCCTGCGGATTTTTTGAAAGGTTTCTTCCCAGGTCATGCTTTTAACATCTTTGAACGTCAAAAAAATGACAGGATACTGTCCTTGATGTTTAGTGTAGTAATCGCCGCATTGCCATATCTGTTTGTCTTTGAAATAAACAGATGTATCCTCGTTTGTTTTTTCAAAAAATACGCGCAGCATATCCATATTCAGAGTTTTTCCAAAACGCCTTGGGCGTGTGAAAAGAGATACCATCGGTTTTTTATCCAGAAAATCACGTATCATCAGAGTCTTATCTACATAATAATAGCCGGTGGTTGCAAGCTTAAAATCAGATACACCTATTGGCAGAGATTTATTTTTCGCGAAATGATTCATGTGTATGGTTTCGTCAGGGATTAACCATTTACGTCCTTCCTTTATTGCACCGGGCAATTCACCGTTTTTGCACATCTGCTGGATTCTTCGTACAGAAAATCCCATTGCTTTTGATGCATCTGAGCAAGATAAATATTCCATGTGGCACCTCCGCATAATAATTTAATAGCAATACTTTGATTATATTATATGTCATTATGCGAAATATAACAACTGTGATTTCACATGGATTTCGCATAACAATATGGAAATTTCGCATAGATTTCGTCTACAAACGAAATGCTATGTTATTTATCAGGTGTTATCCTGTGTTTTCATTGGTTATCCTATTGCATATATAGGTTTACCTATATATAATGATGTACGTTGAGAAACAAATTGTTTTAAAAAGAACATCCCAGGAGAACACAATGCAAACATTAAAGAAATTTATCAAATACTATAAACCCTACAAAACAGTCTTTTTCATAGACCTGCTTTGCGCAACAATAATCAGTGCCATAGATCTGGCGTTTCCGCAGCTGCTTCGCACGCTGACCAAAACCCTTTTTGCAGGAGCACCGGGAAAAATCATTTCTGCGCTTATTCCTATTACAATAGGCCTTTTGGTGGCATATATCATACAGACTGCGTGCAGGTATTATGTGACATATGCGGGGCACATGATGGGAGCGAGGATGGAGCGCGACATGAGAAAGGAGCTTTTCGACCAATATGAAAAGCTTTCTTTTTCGTATTATGATCAGAATAATTCCGGACAGATGATGAGCAAGCTCGTATCCGATTTGTTTGATATATCGGAGCTTGCGCATCACGGACCGGAGAATCTTTTTATATCGCTTATAAAGATAATCGGTTCGTTCATTTTTCTGTTTATGATAAACCGTATGCTTGCGGTTCCTATGCTTATTCTTGTGGTGCTTATGCTTGTATTTTCATATGGACAGAATAAGAAAATGCAGGAAACTTTTATGGATAACAGGCGAAAAATCGGTGATATAAATTCGAGTCTTCAGGATACTCTGGCCGGAATAAGGGTGGTGCAGTCCTTTGCCAATGAGCGTATTGAACAGGAAAAATTTAACAGAAGCAATGAGAATTTCCTGATTTCAAAGGATGCAAATTACAGATGTATGGGTAGCTTTATGAGCGGAAATGCATTTTTCCAGGGGATGATGTATCTTGTTACGCTGGTATTTGGTGGTTTTTTGATAGCACATGGAAGGATGGAGGCATCCGACCTTGCTATGTATGCGCTGTATATAGGCATCTTTATCAGTCCTATCCAGATACTTGTGGAGCTGACTGAGATGATGCAGAAGGGACTTTCGGGCTTCAGGAGATTCTTAGAGGTGGTGGAAACTGAGCCGGAGATAGTCGATGCTTCGGATGCAAAGCCGCTCAAAAATGTAAAGGGAAATGTCTGCTATGAGGATGTTTCGTTCCACTATAGCGATGATGATACACCGGTGCTTTCACACGTATCCTTTGAAATACCGGCAGGAAAATCAATTGCGCTGGTTGGTCCGTCAGGAAGTGGAAAGACAACAATCTGCTCATTGCTTCCGAGATTTTATGACGTAACGGATGGCAGGGTCACAATAGATGGAAATGATGTGAGAAAGCTCACGCTTGAGAGTCTTCGCTCGCAGATAGGATTGGTTTCTCAGGATGTTTATCTGTTTGGTGGAAGCATAAAGGACAACATTGCCTACGGAAAGCCGGATGCGACGATGGATGAGATTGTAGATGCGGCAAAAAAAGCAAATATCCACGATTTTATCATGGAGCTGCCGGATAAATATGATACGTTTGTCGGGGAGAGAGGCACCAGATTGTCCGGAGGTCAGAAGCAGAGGATTTCCATTGCGAGGGTGTTCCTTAAAAATCCGCCGGTGCTCATACTTGATGAGGCAACCAGTGCCCTTGACAATGAGAGCGAGCGCTTTATCCAGAAAAGTCTTGAGGAGCTGGCAAAGGACAGAACGACTATCACCATCGCCCACAGGCTTTCGACAATCAGAAATGCGGACGAAATTCTCGTGGTAGCTGACTGTGGCATTGCTGAAAGAGGCACACACGAGGAGCTTTTGGCACAGGACGGAATATATGCGCGCTATTATGATATGAGCAGGTAGGATTAGGAAAAATTCCACTGATTAATCATAAATGAGGGGCAAAATACCTTTTGACCCTTTAATCATGTTATTATAGCTGCATAAACTAACTATATAGGAGCAGACACTATGCAGGCAATGTTCATAGACGTAGACGGCACTTTAAGCAGTCCGTGCTACAAGGTAAACGGAAAATTTCAGATAGGAATGTCAGATGTGCAGTGGGCAGACTACTGCAGTAAGCATGGTGAGGATACATATGAGTGGTGCCGTCCTGTGATGCAGGTAAAGGAGTATGCCATGAAGGCAAAGGAAAAAGGCACGAAGCTGTATGTGCTTACCACATCAGGCACTAAAATCGAGACAGCTGCAAAGCGCAGATTTTTAGACAGATACTATGCAGGTATGTTTGATGACATCTATGCGGTGGAGCATGATGATGACAAGGTCAGGTTCATTCTTAAAAAAGCAGCAGAGCTTGGGATTGAACCGTCGGACTGTGAGCTTGTGGAGGATACATACCGCATACTTTTGCAGACAGTGACAGAGGGCATCAAATCCACTCACATCACAACGATTCTCACAGGCGGATGCGAACGGTAACCAAAAATTTTCCACAGTCTATAAAGAAATAAAAAAAACATCCGATAAATATGTCAGGAAGCAAAATTTACATATTTCAAGGATGAAAATAATAGAAAGGAGATCCTGTTATGCGTATAGATGCATATAATCAGATAGCCCAGTTGTATGGCGTATCAAGAACAACAAAGACAGCAAAGACACAAAGCGCGTCTAGGATGTCTGATCAGGTATCAATTTCGCAGGCCGGTAGAGATTACCAGATTGCGAAAAAAGCAGTATCAGAGGCTTCGGACATCAGGGAAGATAAAGTCGCTTTGCTTAAGAACATGGTAGACTCCGGACAGTATGAGGTCAGTGGAGATGATTTCGCCAGCAAGCTGTTAGAGAGGTACAACTCTCTGTAATATGATAATCATATCATATATCAAAGGTAAAAGAGGATTTTATAGTGGCTAGTTTAGTGGAAGAGCTTATAAATGTGCTCACAGAGGAAGAAAAAGTATACAGAACACTCGCTGCAAATGGGGAGAAGAAACGTCAGATAATCATAGATGCCGATATCCCTGCGCTTGAAGCAATAACTGATTTGGATCAGCAGGCAGGCGATGAGCTTCTTATTATGAGCAATAAGCAGGTTTCACTTCTCACAGATATTGCCAATGTATTGGGCAAATCAGATGAGAAGATGACAGTCACAAGGCTGATTGGATATCTCGGCACACAGCCGGATATTCAGGCGAAGCTTACGGCAGCGCGCGACAGTCTGATTGAAGCAGCTGCACAGATGAAAGAAATCAACGATTTAAACTCACAATTACTTGCTCAGGCAATAGAGCTTACAGAGTTTGACATCACCCTGTTCAAGAGCATGAAACAGGCGCCGGAGACCGCCAATTATGACAGAAATGCATATAACACAGGCGATATCTTAGGCAGCAGCGGTTTTGATGCAAAGCAATAATCATTAACCGGGAGGACAGGGACATGGCAAATGGATTCGGAAGTTTTTACGTAGGCAGTTCCGGACTTAAAAACTCGCAGAATGCTCTTAATACAACAGCAAACAACATGGCCAATGTCAATACGACAGGCTATGTGCGCCAGCAGGTAAGATTTTCAGATAAACATTATATCACCAGAAATAACCCTACAGCGGGCACCAACATCCAGCAGAGCGGACTGGGTGTTTCCGTATCGGATGTGGCACATGTCAGGGATATTTTCTTAGATAAATCGTATAGGCAGGAGAATGGTCGAAAGGGCTTTTACTCGACACTTTACAGCACCACATCATATGTGGAGGATATCATGCAGGAGATGAACGGTGCTGAGTTTAAGGAGAGTATATCAGAACTATGGCAGGCTTTTCAGGAGTATGGCAAGGATCCGACGAATTCAACGAATCAGAACCTTATCATCCAAAAGAGCGAGCTTTTTCTGACCAGATGCAATACGGTTTATTCTGATCTTCAGAAATACCAGTCAAATATCAACTTACAAATTAAAGACCAGGTTGACAGAATCAACGAAATCGGCGACAAGATTTATGCACTCAACCTTGAGATTCAAAAGACAGAGTCAGGCGGTGTAGAGACTGCCATGACAGCGCGCGATGCCAGGGACAGTCTGATTGATGAGCTCGCAGGTTACGCTAAGATAGAGGCTGAGGAGGATTCCACAGGCTACGTGCGTATCAAGCTCGAGGGACAGCAGTTTGTACAGGATAACAAGTGCAACCATATAGGCCTGACCGAGGAAAAGGGTACAGGCTTTTATACACCTTACTGGCCTCATATTACTACACAGGAGAGCTATATGCCGGTGTTTAGTGATGTTGCACTGCCGTCAGCGCTGGCTGAAAGAGTCGGCTGCACGCAGACCACCAACATAGCAACCAGCCTGAACAATGATATAGGAAGCCTGAAAGCACTCCTTGTATCAAGAGGCTCGGAGTATGGCACCTATGATTTCATGAGCGAGGAGAATTACAGTAGGGTGGAGGACAATGTGGTCATGGAAACACAGGCCGAGATATCATATCTGGCGCGAAACATCATGATGGCCATGAACGATATATTTTGTCCGAATACCACATACACAGCGGCAGACGGTACCACATACACGGTTTTGGATACGGCAAACTGCTCGGTAGGAGCTGATGGCAGCCTGCCACCGCATGAGCTCTTTGCAAGAGAAGGATATGACCGTTACACGCAGATGGAAATAGATGGCAAACAGTTTTATGTATACAATGATGAGACAAAGGCTAACAACTCATCATGGTACAAGCTTGGAAATGTTTCAGTAAATCCAAAGCTTGCGGCACAGGTGACACTGATGCCGTCATACAAGCAGGACGGAGCCGCAAATTATGGTCTTGCAGACCAGATTACAAAGGCGTGGTCAGCAGAGAATCTATACATCAACCCAAAGGATACGTCGAAGTGCAATTTTGAGGGATATTATGACAAGATAATCTCGCATCTCGGAACAAACGGCAGCATATATAAGGCGTCATCAGACACTATGACATCGACAGCAGCTGCCATAGATAACCAGAGAAACCAGATAATGGGTGTGTCGAGTGACGAGGAGCTGACAAACATGATCAAGTATCAGTCGGCCTACAATGCATCAAGCCGTTTTATCACAGTAATCAGTCAGATGACTGAGCTCATAGTACAGCTCATATAGTTTTAGGATACGACAAGAGAGTATGAACAGGAGGAGTCGATATGGCTTCAACATTTTTTGGATTACATATAGGGTCAAGCGCTCTGAGCTCATTTCAGGTAGCGACCAATACAACAGCCAACAACATAGCCAATGTCAAGACGACCGGATACACCAGGCAGGAGGCTACCCTGCAGGCAAAGGATGCGATAAATGTCACAGCCCGCTACGGAAGCGTCGGCACAGGTGTTACAGTCACCTCAATCAAACAGCAGCGTGACCTGTACTACGACAATAAATACTGGGAAAACAATTCCTGCTATGGACGCTATGAGCAGAAGCTGTATTACATGGAACAGATTCAGAACTACTTTAAGGATAACGGTTCATCGGTAAAGGGATTTTCAAGTGTTTTTTCACAGATGTTTTCAGACCTTGATACACTGCGCAGCAAGCCGTCCGACAAGACAGTGAGAAATCAGTTTATCAGCAGCGCGCAGAGTCTTTGTACATATTTCAACCAGATGAGTGACAATCTCTCAAAGCTGCAGGATGACTGCAACGAAGAAATCAGAAACAACGTAGACAAAATCAATTCAATCAGTGAGAAAATTTCACTGTTAAATAAGGAGATTAACCAGATAGAGACAGGAACCGGTGTCGAGGCCGGCTCACTTAGGGATGAGAGGGCGAATCTCATCGACAGCCTGTCCAAGATTGTTAATGTATCTTATAATGAGACAGAGGTGCAAAACACCAATGGAGACAACTTGGGCGGCACAAATTTCTCGCTCTATATAAATGGAGAGAAGGTTGTGGAGGGCAAGGATTACCGAAAGCTCATCTGTGAGTCGTCAAAGACGAAAAACAATCAGACAGACAACGACGATCTGTATAAAATATATTGGGAAGATACTAAGATGGAGTTTTCCGCGACAGCCGGAACCGCAGGGGGAAGCCTGAAAGCTCTCTTTGAGGTGAGAGATGGTGATAATCTGGAGAATTTCAAGGGTAAGGTCACAAAGGCTGATTCGTATTCGCTCACAGTGGAGAATACATCAATAGACAATATAAAATCACTCAATCTGCCTGACAAGGACGGCAAAATCACTGTAAATAATATCAGCTACAGCTATGACAGCTGGGAGGCACAGGTGGATGCACAGGGCAATATCAAGTCTGTAACATTTAATCTGAGCAAGGACAAGGCCATAGCAGACCCTGAAAAGACTGTGGCAGAGGGATATCTTTTAAATGCGGGCTCTGCAATAAATGCGAGGGGAATCCCTTACTATATGACACAGCTCAACGAGTTTGTCAGAAATTTTTCAGAGATGTTCAATCAGATAGAGAGCAAAGGACAGAATCTGAATGGGGATACACCACCTACATTTTTTGAAGCAATCACAAACACAGCCAAGGTATATGATTTCTCGGAATCAGAGGCTTACAGCAAGCTGCCTGATGGACAGACTGCCACAATAAACAGCAGCTCCAACACGTATTACAGGATGACAGCGGCCAATTTCTCCGTAAACAAGGATGTGATGAACGATGTATCGCTTTTTGCGACTGCCACAGACTATGTCAAGACAGATTCATGTGATATAGTTGATGAGTTAAAGAAGCTGCAGTCGGAGAAAACAGTATACAGAGGCGATAAAGCGGAATCATTCCTTGAGACAATCATCTCCAATGTGTCAGTGGATACGGAAAAGGCAGAGACCTACAACAAGCTCTATAGCAATCTGGAGCAGACTATTGCAAACCAAAGGACATCGGTATCAGGTGTGGATGAGGATGAGGAGGCATTAAACCTCGTGAAGTTCCAGTATTCATACAATATGGCATCTAAAATCATATCGGTTATGAACCAGATGCTTGATAAGCTCATAAACGATACGGGCGTGGCATAGAAGCAGGAGGCATAATATGAGAATCACAAACAATATGATAATGGGAAATACCAAGACCAATATCAATTCAACAAAGGTTTTGGTGGACAAATACAATACCCAGATGACTACTCAAAAGAAGATATCCAAGGCATCAGAGGATCCGGTTATCGCAATCAGATCGCTTCGCTTGTCGACCAGCCTGTCGCATCTTGACCAGTACAAGGACAACAATATCCCGGATGCTTCTTCGTGGATGGATGTCACAGAGACAGCCCTTAGCAACATGAAATCACTCCTCACAGATATCCGTACACAGTGTGTAAACGGCTCTACAGATACGCTCACAGCTGATGACAGAAACACTATATTACAGCAGCTTACAGCGCTGTCAGAGCAGGTGTATACAGAGGGCAATGCAGACTACGCAGGAAGAACGGTATTTACGGGCTACCGCACATCATCAAAGCTCACATTCCAGAAGGACACAAAGAGCACATATCAGATAACACAGGAGTTTTCTGCCGCTGATTTGTCAGAGAAGCGGTATTATACAAATGGCGTGACTGTTCCCAATAGTATAAATGCGGCAACACCTGACTGTACCACAGATGTCACAGAGCACAGCTTCCAGAGAATCCGTCTGGGCTACGGTAATACGACAGACGATGTGAAGCTTTCTATCGATGGAAAAGAGCTGACACAGGGCACAGATTATACTGTATACAAGAGTGTGTCTGATTTTGACCCATCAAAGCTCTCTGCTGATGATACGGCATATATACAGGAAACCGGTGAATTTGTTTTTGGTAAAAATGTAGCTGCTTCAATTAAGAATAATGAAAAGAAGCTGTCTGTCACATATGTAAAGACAGGCTTTGACAGCAGTGATGCTAGACCTGAGTATTATTACAACTGCAAGGATATTACAAATGCTGTGACACTCGATGCAGGTGGCAATGTACCTCATGATGCAGCAGGAGATATCATATACTCCGATCCATCAAAGGTAGTGGATTTTAAGTTTTCAAGTCAGGAAATCAAATACACAGTGGCAAACAGCACCGATATCACTGTCAATACACAGGCGAAGGACGTCATGGATACAGGCATCAAGCGCGATGTGGATGAGTTGATTGATGTAGTTCAGAATGCTGTCAATGCTCACGACAAGGTCTCACAGATAAAGAAGATGATGCAGCAACAGCAGTACTCTGACAAGGATTCACAGGCAAAGCTTAAGACATATTTAGAGGCTGCAGAGCAGGAGGCTGACTATGCCGACAACAATTTGCAAAAGACCTACAGCCAGTACATCACACGCTTTGATGATCATTTGAATAAGGTAAATCTGGCACTCACCAATTCGGGAAGCACAAAGAGCCGCCTCACTCTAATCAAGAACAGAGTTGATGAGCAGCAGACGACCATAGAGGAGCTTAAATCGACCAATGAGGATAGGGATATTTCTGATATAATCATTGATTTTTACGCTATGTACAATGCATATCAGTCCAGTCTGACAGCGGCATCAAAGGCAAACTCACAGACATTGCTTGATTATCTGTAAGGATTTTAAAAACGGTACAAAGCTACCGGATTATATAACGCTCGCGGAGCGGGCGAAAAGGAGGAAGCCATGAGGGCAAAAACGAGAATATTTGGGGAAATTGACATCCCACAGGACAAAATCATCACAATGGAGAAGGGGATGATAGGCTTTTCGGAGCTGAAAAACTACACTCTGATATACAATTCGGAGAAGGAGAATGATAAGAAGTCTATCATGTGGCTTCAGTCGATGGATGATGGAGACATTGCATTTCCTGTCATGACACCGGATATCATCATGCCGGACTACAAGCCGACGGTCAACGAGGAGCTTCTTGCACCTCTTGGAGATCTGAATGAGGAGAATATGTATGTGATCGTCACTGTAAATGTGCCTAGCGACATCACAAAGATTGCCTGCAATTTAAAGGCTCCTATTGTGGTCAATACCGACAGCAACAAAGCAGCACAGCTTATAGTTGAGGATGACTACAAGGTGCACTTCCCGATTTATGACATCATAAAAGGGAAAAAAGAAAGGGCGGGTGAATAGTATGCTGGCTCTTACAAGAAAAAAGGGTGAATCTCTGGTGATTAATAATGACATCGAGATTACTATTCTGGAAATCAGAGGCGACCAGATTAAGCTCGGTGTAAGTGCACCGAAGGAGGTGCCGATTTACCGCAAGGAGGTTTATACGCAGATACAGCAGGAGAACAGGAAATCTGCGGATGCACAGAATGCACAGGCTCTCAAGGAGCTGTTTGGATAGCTTAAGACAGAGAGTTATATGTCGAAAGTTGCGACCGAAACCAATTGAATGAGAGTTCTATCAAGGCTATAATTGAACCAGTACAGCGATATAACTTTTTTCGCAGTGCTGGTTCTTTTCGATGTGCCAAAAGCGTATAGCGAATAAAATATAATTTCAGACAGGAGGACTTCAATTTGGAGAAAGTACGTTACATGATTTCCGATGCGGCAGCTGCCGTGGATGTGGAGACTCATGTGTTGCGTTACTGGGAGGATGAGCTGGGACTTGATGTGCCTAGAAATGAACTTGGTCACAGATACTATACGAGAGATAATATAAAACAGTTTTTGAGGATAAAGGAGCTTAAGGAGAAGGGGTATCAGCTTCGCGCAATCCGTGATATGCTTCATTCGGATGCACCGGGTGAGCCATTAAATCCACCGAATCCTGCGGCTATGGAAAAATCCGTGCAGCCTGGAAATTACACGAATATCACAAATCAGGCGGCAAAACAGGAGATGTCAGGGTATAATCCGGCATATCACGATGAACTGCCGGGATACAATCATACATATCGAAGCCGCACGGCAGATGAGCGTATGGATGAGTTTCGCGAGCTGATGAGCAATATCGTGGGGAGAGCCATAGCACTGAACAATGAGGAGCTGAGTCAGCAGATATCCACTGAGGTGCAGGAGCGGATATTAAAGGAAATGAACTATCTGATGCGCGAACAGGATATTGCGCAGGAGGAGAGATATAAAAAGCTGGATGCTGCCATACGTGGAAATCTGCGCAGAAAGGGGCTTTTTTCAAGGAAAAGGAACGCGGACATGCCTGCAGATACAAAAATAAGCGCTGCAGACACCAAGGGAAAGAAGGGACGCGACAAGACGCATACGCATGAGCTTAATCCGGTGAGACTGTAGAGCATGCATGACAACGCTTACACTATAAAAATAATTACTTCAAAAAACGCTTACAGTATAAAAATGATTACAATACAAAGACGATTACAACACAAAAAAGACGACCCATAACAGGTCGTCTTTCTTTCTTACAGTATGCTAAAAATTAGCCCTGGCTGATTGCTCCAGTTGGGCAAACACCAGCACATGTACCACAATCGAGACAAGAATCTGCATCGATTACGTACTGTGAATCACCAGCAGAGATAGCTCCTACTGGGCACTCACCAGCACATGTACCACAGCTAACGCATGAATCAGAAATTACGTATGCCATAATGAAATCCTCCTTATAAAATAATGATCATTATTCGCCGTTATTGGCTTATCTGCATTGTAGTACAAAACACAGAATAATGCAATGCCAAATAAAATTGTACTTACTTTTACACAATCTTATATAAAAATTACCAAATATTGAGTAAAACTTGAAATGCTATTGTTACTATTGTATAATAAATAGAAAACAATTCAGAACCTCAGAGAACAAAAGCTGATACGTCATGTTTACATGTAAGCAGCAGATTTTCCTGCTTTCGAGGTTGCTCTGAAGTGTTACAATAAAAACATATGATTATTTCAGAAAAACTGGTGTTTGCACATGGTATATTACTGTAGTATGTGCGGTGAGGATATAAAATGGAAACAAAAATTATAAAAATAGATCAGGACAATTTAGACCATAAGCTCATGCAGGAGGCAGGTGATTTGATTGCAGCCGGTGAGCTTGTAGCGTTTCCGACAGAGACAGTGTATGGGCTTGGCGGTGATGCTTTAGATCCGGAGGCATCAAAGAAGATATACAGTGCAAAGGGGCGTCCGTCGGACAATCCGCTTATCGTACACATATCAGATTTTTCGGATTTGGAGCGCATCGCAAAGACAGTGCCGGAGGATGCAAGGAAGCTTTCGGATGCTTTCTGGCCGGGACCTCTTACCATGATAGTGGAGAAGGGCGATGCAGTGCCTTATGCCACAACAGGCGGCATGGACACGGTAGCTGTGCGCATGCCGAATCATCCTATAGCGCTAGATCTAATAAGAAGAAGCGGCTGTCTTATCGCGGCGCCAAGCGCCAACACATCCGGCAGACCGAGCCCAACAGAGGCTGCACATGTGGCTGAGGATCTAAGCGGCAAAATAGCCATGATTATAGATGGAGGACCGGTTGGCATAGGAATAGAGTCCACCATCATTGACCTGACAGAGGATACACCTATGGTGCTGCGCCCGGGCTATATCACACCACAGATGCTTTCAAAGGTATTAGGCAAGGAGGTCATCATAGATCCGGGAATCATAGCGGCGGATGACACGAGAAAGCCAAAGGCCCCTGGCATGAAGTACAAGCACTATGCGCCAAAGGCTGACATGGCCATCGTGGACGGTACGAGAAAGCATGTGATTGCAAAGATAAATGAGCTTGTGGCTTCGCACAGGGATGATGGCAAAAAGATAGCAGTCATTGCGACAGAGGAGACAAAGCAGTTTTACGATGCAGATGTTGTCCTGTCGATGGGAAGCAGGGCGGATGAGGATTCGATAGCCCATGAGCTTTACCGTATATTAAGGGATTGTGATGAGCTCGATGTGGATGTGATTTTCTCGGAGAGCTTCTCCACACCACGTATAGGACAGGCCATCATGAACCGTATGCTAAAAGCGGCAGGCCATCAGGTGATAGACACACATGTGAAGTATGACAAAATCATTTTTGTCGCACAGACCGGCACATGCAGGGAGCAGATGGCAAAGGGCATCATGAACGACTTTGTACTCAAGGTGCCGATGGAGATTGAGGCGAGAGGACTTGTTGTCCAGTTTCCGGAGCCGGTCAATCAGAAGGCAGAGGCGGTGCTCATAAGCAATGGCATTTCCACGGAGGGCATGGTGTCAACGCAGCTTGAGGAATCGGATATCACGGAGAGTACTATGGTATTTACCATGGAGTCATCACAGCGCGAGCGCATTATAGAAAGCTTTGCTGATATCGACCCGGAGCAGGTCTTTGTGCTTTCGCAGTATGTGGGCGATGAGCTTGAGATACTGGATCCTTACGGTGGTACGCTTCAAAGCTATGGACTGTGCTATGAAAGCCTCAGGGCTACGCTTAAGAAGCTGGTAAAGCTCTTAAATGCAAATACATAAAAGACAAACAAATATAACACAATATAAGACAAAGGAGAACAGATATTATGGGTAAGGTAGTAGTTATGGATCATCCGCTGATTCAGCACAAGATTGGAATTATGAGAAGAACCGACACAGGTTCAAAGGATTTCAGAACACTCGTCAGCGAGGTTGCGATGCTTGAGTGCTACGAGGCAACAAGAGATCTGGAGCTTACAGATGTGGAGATTGAGACTCCTATCTGTAAGGCCACTGTAAAGGAATTAAAGGGCAAAAAGCTTGCAGTTGTTCCTATCTTAAGAGCCGGACTTGGTATGGTGGAGGGCATGCTTGAGCTCATCCCTGCCGCAAAGGTTGGACACATCGGCATGTATCGTGACCCGGAGACAGCGGAGCCTATCGAGTACTATTGCAAGCTTCCGGCAGACTGCGCAAACAGAGAGGTATTTGTGGTAGATCCGATGCTCGCAACAGGTGGTTCAGCAGTGGCAGCACTTGATATGCTCAAAAAGCGCGGTGTGAAAAACATCCACTTTATGTGCATAATTGCAGCTCCTGAGGGAGTAAAGAGACTCACAGAGGCACATCCTGATGTGGATGTATATATAGGAGCACTCGATGATCATCTCAATGAGCACAAATATATTGTGCCGGGACTCGGAGATGCAGGAGACAGAATTTTCGGAACCAAGTAATAATAATGATGATAATAGCTGCAGGTTGCCCTGAGGTGTAAACAGTGATATAAAACTGTAAAGTAACAGACAGTGTGATAGACCATATTGAATGGAGGTGTATATATGGGAGCTTCGGAAAAGAGAAAGGATTATATCTCATGGGATGAGTATTTTATGGGCATAGCGATGCTTTCAGGCATGCGCTCGAAGGATCCGAATACCCAGGTGGGTGCGTGCATAGTGGACCCGGAGCACAAGATACTCTCCATGGGCTATAACGGCTTTCCTCTTGGCTGCTCAGATGATGAGTTCACCTGGGCCAGAGAGGGAGAGGATAACAAGTATTTCTATTCTACACACAGCGAGCTCAATGCCATCTTAAACTACAGGGGCGGAAGCCTTGAGGGAGCGACCATATATGTCACATTGTTTCCGTGCAATGAGTGTGCTAAGGCAATCATACAGTCCGGCATCAGGGAAGTAGTCTACGACTGTGACAAATACGAGGGCACGGCCAGCGTGACAGCTTCAAAGAGGATGCTTAGGGCAGCGGGGGTTACAATTCGCAGGTATGAGCACACTGACCGTGAGGTGACGCTTGTGCTGTAATCGCCGGAAATAGTGATAATACTGCAATTGTTGTGTCAAATTGACGTGATTTAACATGAAACGCATGTATTTTTTATGCATTTTACACATAAAGATGTAGACAAAAGCAATAAAAATGATATAATAATTTGTATATGAAAAGAGATAATAAGAAAGAGGTAATGAATGCACTTATCATGGTTTTCCAGTTTGGAATCAACATGATTGTGCCGATATTTCTCTGCACACTGGCCGGTGTGTGGATTGGGAAAAAGACCGGAGCGGACTGGGTAACTGTTCCATTGTTTTTCCTTGGAGCATTTGCGGGGGCAAACAATATATACCGCATGGTTCAAAAATTCCTGAAGCCGGAGGATGATGGCAGAGCCGTCAGACAGACACCGGGCAGGCAGAGTACTACGGAAACAGAGATATCAGACAGTATTAGCAGGGTAGAGAAGGATGTTAAAAAGAATAAATGACGCATTGCCGGGACTTGTATTTGGGATAGTTTTTTACGGGATTGTTGTGCAGCTTATTGGGGTATGGTTTGTCACAGACAAAATTTCATATTCTATCGGCTTATGGTATGGGATAGCGATAGCTGTTGGTATAGCTGTCAATATCGCCACAGTCATATATGACGCGACCGCCATATATGGACAAAAGGATGCCAATCGCAGGATCGTAGCAAAATCACTTTTAAGGTATATTGTTGTTGCGGTCCTGTTATTTATATTGGGACTATTTGATTTTGGAAATCTGATAATGGCCTTTGTCGGTATGCTGGGACTCAAGATTTCAGCGTATTTACAGCCTTTATTTATGAAGGTGACAGACAGATTTTCCGGGAGAAGTGATGCATCTTCCGCCGGCGAAATGGAGACAGAGTAGCAAAACAGCAGGTAAACTTAATAAGGAGGAGGTGATAATGTGAATCAGGCGATTTTACTGGAAAGTAACGCAGACAATATCGACTTTATGATCCATGGTATTTTTTCGATAAAGGTATTCGGTCAGGAGGTCTGGATTACCACATCGCATGCCTGTATCCTCATAGTGATGGCCATTATGGTCATATTCGCTATAGTGGCAAACAGGAAGCTTAAAAAAGCAAAGGAAGTACCGGACGGCTTTCAGAATATCATCGAGCTCATCGTAGAGATGCTCGACAAGATGGTCGAGGGAACCATGGGTAAGTGGGCTCCGAGGTTTGTAAACTACATCAGCACGATTTTTATATTTATACTGATGAGTAATATCTCAGGCTTGTTTGGTTTAAGACCACCGACAGCCGACTACGGAACCACACTGGCGCTTGCACTTATTACATTTTTCATGATCAGATTCAATAAGGCTAAGCATCAAAGCGCAAAGGATATCTGGACCGGTATGTGTTCACCACTGCCGCCGTGGCTGCCTATATGGGCGCCAATCAACATTATCAGTGAGATTGCAATTCCTATCTCATTATCATTGCGTTTGTTCGCCAATGTGTTGTCAGGAACTGTTATCATGGCGCTGGTATATGGTCTGCTAAGGTTTATAGCCATAGCGTGGCCGTCAGTACTGCATGTATACTTTGATTTGTTCTCAGGAGCAATTCAGACATATGTATTCTGTATGCTGACAATGACATACGTTACACAGGCATGTGAGACGGATGAGTAAAACTATAAGATGTATTTTTAGGAGGATTCAATTATGGATATCAATGGACAGGATTTAATCAGAGCATGCTCAGCAATCGGTGCAGGTTTGGCAGTTATCGCCGGAATCGGACCTGGTGTTGGACAGGGTATCGCAGCAGGACATGGTGCAGCAGCCGTAGGACGTAACCCGGGAGCAAGAGGACAGATTATGTCAACCATGCTTTTAGGACAGGCGGTTGCAGAGACAACAGGTCTTTATGGTCTCGTTGTTGCATTACTTTTACTTTTCGTTCATCCGCTCGGATAGTATATTACGGTTTGCCGCAGAGGATTACCGTGCGGCGATACAGCCAACGGAAAGGAGAGTAAAAGTTGTTAGCACAGGGATATACATTTTTGTTTAATCTGGATGCGCAGTTGCTCTTTGATACGGTACTTTTGGCAGTTGCAGTATTTTTCCTTTTCATGCTGATGTCGTATCTGCTTTTCAACCCTGCAAGGAAGCTGTTAAAGGACAGGCAGGACAGGATAGAAAGCGATATAAACACAGCTGTTGCCGACAAGGAAAGTGCCGCAGCACTAAAGGCAGAGTACGAGGGAAAGCTTAAGGATATTGATAAAGAGGCCGAAGCTATTCTCACAGAGGCGAGACAGAAGGCGCTTAAAAACCAGAACAAGATTGTGGATGATGCAAAGGAAGAGGCTTCTCGCATCATAAAGAGAGCCAGAGAAGAGGCAGAGCTTGAGAAGAAGCATGCCATGGATGATATGAAGCAGGAGATGATACAGATAGCATCGCTTATGGCACAAAAGGCTGTCGCAGCTTCGATCACCACAGACATTCAGGATACACTCGTTGAAGAGACACTTAAGGAAATGGGAGAATCAACATGGCTAAGCTAGTATCTAAGGTATACGGTGATGCATTGTTTGAGGCTGCCCTTGAGGACAACAGGCTATCCGGCCTGTCTGACGAGGTAACAGCAGTAAAGGAAATCATTGCTGCAAATGATGACCTCTCAAAGCTGATGGATCATCCGCAGATTGATAAAGAAGAAAAGGTCAGAATCATCGAAGAAATATTTGGGGGAAGAGTTTCAGCGGAGCTGGTAGGGCTTATGAGGATGATTATAGAAAAGAATCACTACAAAGAGCTTACCTTAGTCTTCGACTACTTTCTTGACAGAGTCAAGGAGTACCAAAATATCGGAACAGCATACGTCACATCTGCATTTGAGTTGTCAAAGGAGCAGAAGCTTGCTGTGGAGAAACGACTTCTTGACACGACAAAATACGTGAAATTTGAGATGCATTTTGAGGTGGATACCGCGCTCATAGGCGGTATGAAAATCAGAATCGGGGACAGAGTGGTGGATTCATCTGTCAGCAGCAGATTAGAAAGACTCACCCGCGATTTGACAAAAATACAATTGAAAGTAGGTGAATGCGCTCCATGAATCTAAAGCCGGAAGAAATCAGCTCAGTAATAAAGGAGCAGATTAAAAGATACGCTTCCCAGCTCGAAGTCGCTGATGTAGGAACAGTCATTCAGGTGGCAGACGGAATCGCACGTATTCATGGTCTTGAGAATGCGATGCAGGGAGAGCTTTTGGAATTTCCAGGGGAAGTATATGGAATGGTATTAAACCTCGAGGAGGACAATGTCGGTGCTGTTTTACTTGGACAGCAGCGCAATATCAACGAGGGAGATACAGTTAAGACCACAGGACGAGTGGTAGAGGTGCCGGTAGGCGATGCGATGCTCGGCCGAGTAGTAAATGCGCTCGGACAGCCAATCGACGGAAAGGGACCTATCCAGTCGGACAAATATCGTCAGATAGAGAGAGTAGCATCGGGAGTTATCTCGAGAAAGTCAGTAGATACACCGCTTCAGACCGGTATAAAGGCTATTGACTCAATGGTTCCTATCGGACGAGGACAAAGAGAGCTTATTATCGGAGACAGACAGACCGGAAAGACAGCTATCGCGATAGATACCATAATCAACCAGAAGGGACAGGGTGTGAAATGTATCTATGTAGCTATCGGTCAGAAGGCTTCTACGGTTGCATCCATAGTAAATGAGCTCGAGGAGTTCGGAGCCATGAGCTACACGACAGTAGTGGCTGCGACAGCATCAGAGCTTGCACCGTTACAGTATATCGCACCATACTCAGGCTGCGCTATAGGTGAGGAATGGATGGAAAACGGACAGGATGTGCTCATAGTTTACGATGATCTGAGTAAGCATGCAGCAGCATACCGTACACTTTCACTCCTTTTAAAGAGAGCGCCCGGACGAGAGGCTTATCCGGGAGATGTTTTCTATCTCCATTCAAGGCTTCTGGAGAGAGCAGCGAGACTGTCAGACAAGCTGGGTGGAGGCTCACTCACAGCCCTTCCTATCATTGAGACACAGGCGGGTGATGTATCGGCATATATCCCGACCAATGTTATCTCAATCACAGACGGTCAGATATATCTCGAGACAGAGATGTTCAACGCGGGCTTCAGACCTGCCATAAATGCCGGACTCTCAGTTTCACGAGTTGGAGGCTCGGCACAGATAAAGGCAATGAAAAAGATTGCAGCACCTATCCGAGTAGAGCTGGCTCAGTACAGAGAGCTTGCAGCGTTCTCACAGTTTGGCTCAGAGCTTGATGCAAGCACAGCAGAGCAGCTCGCACAGGGAGCACGAATCAAGGAGATTTTAAAGCAGCCGCAGTACAAGCCGATGCCTGTAGAGAAGCAGGTTATCATAATATACGCTGCGACAAAGAAGTATCTTATCGATATCAAAATCGAGGATATTTTAAGATTTGAGGCAGAGCTGTTTGATTTCATTGATACCAGATATCCTGAGATTCCTGAAGCAATCAGGGAGAAAAAGGTGATGGACGATGATACGGAGCAGGCACTTATAAAGGCAATCGAGGAATGCAAAAAGCAGTTCCGTTAGACGGTTGGATATTAGTAGAAGGCAGGTGGTAAAATGGCTTCGATGCGAGACATAAAGCGCAGAAAAAGCAGTATTACAAGTACTCAGCAGATCACAAAGGCCATGAAGCTCGTTTCTACCGTCAAGCTGCAAAAGGCGAGAGCACATGCGGAGGCAACAGATCCGTATTTCAACTATATGTACAGGACAGTAAGCTCGATGCTTGCAAAGAGCGGCAATCTGGAGCACCCATACTTAAAGGCCGGTGATTCGCCAAGGAAGGCGGTAGTTGTTTTGACATCAAACCGCGGACTGGCAGGCGGATACAACAGCAATATAGTAAAGCTCATCACACACGGAGACTTCAAAAAAGAAGAGCTCGACATATACGCTGTGGGAGCAAAGGGCGAGGAGCTGCTTACGTCAAAGGGCTATCATATAGTTGAGAGTGCATCGGAGATGATGGAGGACCCGACCTACGAGGATGCGGCAGCACTTTGCAAAAGAGTGTTAAAGGCATTTACAGACGGTCAGGTGGGTGAGATTTACCTCGCATATACCCATTTCAAAAACACAGTCACACAGGAGGCGAAGCTCATAAAGCTATTGCCGGTGGAGCTGGATGAGAGTGGGGCAGATGAGAAAGAGGACTCCAATATTCTCATGAATTTTGAACCGAATCCGGAGGAGGCTTTGGAGCTTATTATACCAAAATATGTGACAAGCCTGTTTTACGGAGCACTGGTGGAGTCATTTGCCAGTGAAAACGGAGCCAGAATGCAGGCGATGGATTCTGCTACGAGCAATGCAGAGGATATGATCAGTGATCTGACATTGAAATATAACAGAGCGCGTCAGGGCTCAATCACGCAGGAGCTTACTGAGATAATTGCAGGAGCTAATGCGATAGAGTGATACATGCATATCCGGTCATGGGAAGGCAGGCATGTGTGTCTGTGAATGGCCAAAAAGGCGAGTGTATCATATGAATTAAAAAAGAAGGAGAAACTATAAATGGCAGATAAAAATGTAGGTAAAATCATACAGGTTATCAGTGCCGTTCTGGATATTAAGTTTTCAGAGGGTAATCTGCCTGAGATAAACGATGCAGTTGAGGTGCCGCTGAAAAACGGCGGAAAGCTGGTCGTTGAGGTTGCACAGCATCTGGGCGACGATACAGTCAGATGTATCGCCATGGGACCTACTGATGGTCTCGTCCGCGGCATGGACGCTATCGCAACAGGAGCACCTATTTCTGTGCCGGTGGGGGAGAATACACTTGGAAGAATGTTCAATGTGCTCGGAGAGCCTATCGATGAGGTTGAGCCTCCACAGACAGAGGAGAAATGGGCAATCCACAGACCTGCGCCTAGCTTTGAGGAGCAGGCTACATCGCAGGAGATGCTTGAGACAGGAATAAAGGTTGTAGATTTGCTCTGCCCATACCAGAAGGGTGGAAAAATCGGACTCTTCGGAGGTGCCGGAGTAGGAAAGACGGTGCTCATCCAGGAGCTTATCCACAACATCGCTACACAGCATGGTGGATACTCAGTATTTACCGGTGTAGGAGAGCGTACACGAGAGGGAAATGATCTGTACTACGAGATGAAGGAGTCAGGTGTTATCGACAAGACCACCATGGTGTTCGGACAGATGAACGAGCCACCTGGAGCACGTATGAGAGTTGCCCTGGCAGGACTTACAATGGCAGAGTATTTCCGTGACAGAGGCGGTAAGGATGTGCTTCTCTTTGTGGACAATATCTTCCGTTTCACACAGGCAGGTTCAGAGGTATCAGCGCTTTTAGGACGTATGCCTTCAGCCGTTGGTTACCAGCCGACACTGCAGACAGAGATGGGAGCTCTTCAGGAGCGTATCACATCAACAAAGAACGGTTCAATCACATCGGTTCAGGCCGTATATGTGCCTGCAGATGACCTTACAGACCCGGCACCGGCGACCACCTTCGCACATCTCGATGCCACGACAGTACTTGAGCGTTCTATCGCAGAGCTTGGTATTTATCCGGCTGTAGACCCGCTGGCATCCACATCGCGTATCCTTGATCCGCGTATCGTGGGACAGGAGCATTTTGAGGTGGCACACGCTGTCCAGGAGATACTCCAGAAGTACAAGGAGCTGCAGGATATCATCGCAATCCTCGGTATGGATGAGCTCTCAGAGGAGGATAAGCTCGTAGTAAGCCGTGCACGTAAGGTGCAGCGTTTCCTGTCACAGCCGTTCTTCGTAGCAGGACAGTTTACAGGACTCGAGGGCAAGTATGTGCCTATCGCCGAGACCATCAGAGGATTTAAGGAGATACTCGAAGGAAAGCATGATGATGTACCGGAGAGCTATTTCTTAAACGTCGGAAGCATAGATGAAGTCCGTGCCAAGATGCAGTAATGTGAGGTGATTTCATGGCAGATAACATTTTTGACATAGAAATAATCACACCGGACAGGGTGTTCTACAAGGGAGAGACAGATTTCCTTGAGTTCAATACCCAAAACGGAGAGATTGGTGTATACAAAAACCATATACCGCTCACGACAGTGCTTGCACCGGGAATCGTGACTATCCATAATGGCGATGAGGAGAAAATAGCCGCAATCCATTCAGGCTTTGCGGAAATACTTGGAGACAAGGTCACATTTCTCGCAGAGCTTGCAGAGTGGCCTGATGAGATAGACATAGACCGCGCACAGGCGGCAAAGGAGCGGGCAGAGCAGCGCCTTTCAAATCACACAGCAGAGATTGATGTGAAGAGAGCAGAGTTTGCACTCAGGAAGGCACTTATCAGAATAGATGTGGCACATCATATGTAATTATAAAATCCCGGAATCTGCAGGTAAGCGGATTTCCGGGATTTTTGCAGTTTGTAAAAATTGCGGATATCATGCGCATATTCTATGGAAAATTCCGCTAAAATATGTTTTAATAGAAGATATATAGCAGTAAATAACAATTGCAAGAGGAAGAAAATGTCTAGAAGAAAGAGGCAGAAAACCGGAATGATAAATAAAGAAAAGGAAAATAACAGCATGACGCAGGAGACTCAAACACCGCAGCAGACTGTTGACGCGCAGCAGATGGTTATACCGCAGGAGAGCGAGCGCATTCAGCGGGCCGAGTGGATTCACGAGCAGGTGAAGCTTCAGCGTGAGGCAGAGGATGAGGCCTGGGAGAAGATCATGGAGGAGCAGAAGCTGCTTACAGAGCGCAGACGATCCATAGATGCTGATATAAACAGCAACAGGGAGCTGAAGAGATACCATGAGGACTGCATGGAGGATATCACAGACCAGGTATATTCACTGCATGGCATATCGGTAGACAAGCTGGAGGGCATAAAAGAGTACAAGAATGCCCTGTTCCGCGGAGAAGCATTCATAGTGTTTTGCATATCTGTAATAATGGCTGCGATTGTGGCATATGCCTATGGACCGACTTCGCAGCTGTGCCTGTATGTACTCATGTGTGTAGGTGCGGAGGGAGCGTTATTGTCCCAAAAGCGAAAGAATATACTGTTTTTCATTCCGCTTATCCTGATAGCGGTGGAGCTGATAGGCTACAAGCTGTATCCGCAGTATCTGGAGTATGTCACGATGGCGGGAGAGGCACTGACACTGCTTCTTATGATGATAGGCACTGTGGGATACTTTGTGCACAATCCATACCGCAAGGACAGAAAAAATATAAAGGCTGCAAAGTCAGATCTTAAGGAACTACATAAGGTTGCCAAAAAGAGCGTAAAGAAAAATAAAAAGAGCCGCATAAAGAACGAAGCAAAAGAAGCAAAGCTTGCGGCAAAGCAGGCCAAAAGAGAGACCAAGGCTGCCATAAAGGAGCAGAAGAGGCAGAATAAGCTCGCAAAGAAGCAGGCAAAGTACGAGCTTAAGGAGAAAAAACGACAGCAGAAGAGAGAGCGTGTTGAGCTTAAGCATGAGCTGAAGAAGACTCAGCTCATGGATAAGGTGAGAAGATTTACACCGAAGGAGCAGGAGAGTGAAAGCACATCTTCGGCAGAGAGCATAGATAACAACATTACAGAAAACAATATCATAGAGAATAACATCATTGATATAGAGCGCAAGGTCAATTAATCATGGATGAGCATTAGGCAGACAGCTGATACTTCTCCATCCAGTAATTAATCTGGATAAAATATGCGATAAGCTGCGGGCCTGCCATGAGCTGGCCAAACCACGGACTGCCGTATTCTGCCGGTGCCTTTAAAAATTCGCGCGTTTTGTCAGTGTCAATGAGGGTGCGCACAGGGGCGTTAGGGGAGTCTAATATCTCTTCCATTCCCTTTATAAGGAGAGCTTCATATCCGGGATGATAAGTCTTTGGATATGGGCTCTTTTTTCTGTGCAAAAGCTCAGGTGGCAGGACATCTGAAAAAGCATCGCGAAGCAGAGTTTTTTCCACACCGTTTTGATATTTCATATGCCAAGGCACATTAAAGACATACTCAATGATACGATGGTCGGCAAAAGGTACACGGGCCTCAAGCTCGGAGTACATGCTGGTGCGATCCATGCGGTCAAGAAGCGTCTGCATGAACCATTTGATATTGAGATATCCGATTATGCGGCGGCTTTCGTCCTCACCGGCCTCGCCGTAAAGGAGAGGTGCTTTTGACCTGGACTCCTCATATTGAAAAGCCTGATAACCGGATAAATCAAGCTCCAAACCCACATCATCGCGCAAAAGAGCAAGGCGTGGAGCGACATCCGATGACCATGGGAAGCCATATCTTTCCAACAGCTCTTTGCGGTAAAACCACGGATATCCGCCAAAGATTTCATCAGCACACTCACCGGTAAGAGCTACCTTGTTTTTTCGGCTGACGAGGCTGCAGAAATATAAAAGTGACGAGTCCACATCGGTCATGCCGGGCATATCCTTTGCATCGACTGCGGCAAAGAGCGCCTTGAAAAGAGAGTTCTCATCACACTCGAGATAGGAGTGGGCTGTCTCATACTCTTCAAGCATTCGATTGACATAGGGCAGATCCCTCTCCGGCTGGAAGGCGTTTGCTTTAAAATACCTGTCATTGTCTTTAAAGTCGAAGGAAAAAGTGTTGAGCGTTTTACCGCGTGTGTTCATATAGTTTGCGGCGATGGCGGTCACGATGCTTGAATCGATGCCGCCTGACAGAAAAGTACATACCGGCACATCGGAAACCATCTGCCTTTTTATAGCATCCTCCACCAGAAAACGTGTGTGAGCAACGGTATCCCGATAGCTCTCGGTGTGTTCCCGGCTTGTAAGCTCCCAGTAGGTTTCATCATGCAGCCCATCCTGTGAGTAAATCATGAAGTGTCCCGGCAAAACCTCAAACAAATCCTTAAACAGGGAAAGCCCACTCGTGTGTGCAGGCCCGATAGCAAGAAGCTCCTGCAAGCCCTGCTTATCAAGCTCAGGTTTTACTGCAGGGTGAGCAAAGCAGGCCTTTGGCTCGGAGCCAAACACCAGAGAATCCCCTCGGATGGCATAAAAAAGCGGTTTGACACCTACGCGGTCGCGGTATAATAGCAGCCGGCTTTTAGCCGCATCCCATATGGCAAATGCAAAAATGCCGTTTAAGCGATTGACAAAATCAGCGCCCCAATGGATGTAGGCGTACAGAATAACCTCGGTGTCTGAGGTTGTGGAGCATACAAAGCCGTTTTCGGACAGCTCGGGAATCAGCTCATCAGTGTTGTAAATTTCTCCGTTATAGCAGATAGTGTACTCATAGCCGTTGTGGGTGCGCGTCATTGGCTGGTCGCCGCACAGGATGTCACGGATGGCCAGACGGCTGTGCGACAGACCAATATGCTTTTTAAGGTAGCGTCCTCTGGCATCGTTGCCGCGGTGGGCGAGCACAGCACGCATCTTCTCAAGACGAAAGTTCCAGTAATCGGTGTTCTCTTCAAAGTCTTCTTTAAAGTTACAGAATCCGGCAATACCACACATAAAAATTCATATCTCCGTAAAAACAGATTTAATTTATATTATGCATACGCCTTGAAGCTGTTAATCCGGTCAGAAAATAAAAAGAGATTTTACCAAGCTGATTATAAAATTTTTATTGACAAGAAAGGCAGAATAGCGTTACTCTTAATGTATAAAGTTAGATAACACTAACATACATAAACGACAGGTAACTACAGTAAGTACAATCTGACCAATAATTGTTTTTAAACGTATAACCTTATATAAGGTAAATGTAATTTGAAATGTTGAAAGAGAGGATATCATATGTCAGAAGAAGAGAGAAAGTTCTTAGAAATAGTGGATTTGAAAAAGGGCTTCGGAAGCGGCGAGACGCGCCAGGAGGTGCTGCGAGGCATGAATTTTTCTGTGGCAAAGGGTGAGTTCTGCGTGCTGCTCGGACCGTCGGGCTCCGGAAAGTCTACACTGCTCAATATCATCGGAGGCATCGACAGCGCCGATTCCGGATATATCAGCATAAATGGCGACAAGCTGAAGGATATGAGCGAGAAAAAGCTCACACAGTACCGCAGAAAGCACCTGGGATATGTATTTCAGATGTACAATCTGATTGCAAACCTGAATGTAAAGGAAAATATCGAGGTGGGTGCATACCTGTCAGACAACGCACTGGATATCGATGAGCTGCTTCACACGCTGGGGCTTTACGAGCACCGCTATAAGCTTCCAAATCAGCTATCCGGAGGACAGCAGCAGCGTGTGTCAATAGGGCGTGCAATCGTGAAAAACCCTGATATACTGCTTTGCGACGAGCCGACAGGAGCGCTTGATTACAACACCTCAAAGGAGATTTTAAAGCTCATAGAGGATGTCAACAAAAAGTACGGAAACACCATAATCATGGTCACACACAATGAGGCCATCAAAAACATGGCGGACCATGTGATAAAGCTCAGAGACGGAGCCGTGCGCCACAACGATATCAATACTAATAAGGTTTCGGCCGAAGAGCTTGAGTGGTAAGGAGGATTTGACCTATGAGCAGGAAAAAGATAAAAAATCCTCTGATAAAGCGTATACCAAAGGAAATTATCGGTGACTGGAAGAAATATCTCGTTGTATTTATTTTCCTCGTGCTGACAATCGGCTTTGTATCCGGAATGTATGTGGCAAACGACAGTATGCTTACCTCTGCGGATGAGGGGGTAAGTAAATACAAGCAGGAGGATGGACATTTTGAGCTTAAGGATAAGGCTGACAGCGAGCTTGTTACGGCTATCGAGTTAGGCGAGGTAAAAACAGCTCCGGACGAAAAAGACAGCGATAGCAGCAAAACTCCTGTCACGCTCTACGAGAATTTCTATCGCAATGAGACTGAGGACTACGACGCAGACGGCAAAAAGGACGGAACCATCCGTGTATACACAAAGACCGAGGATATCAACCTCGCATGTCTCATCGAGGGCTCTTTTCCACAAAATGAGAACGAAATCGCTGTGGACAGAATGCATGCAGACAACGTGGGGATGAAGGTCGGTGACACAATAAAGGTCAGCGGAAAAGAATTCAAGGTATCGGGCCTTATCGCGTATGTCAATTACTCCACACTGCATGAAAAGAAGACCGATATGATGTTTGATGCGATAAAGTTTGACGTGGCAATGGTGACAAAGGAGGGCTTTGAGCGCCTGGACAAGAGCATTCACTATACATATGCATGGAAATACGAGGATGAGCCGGCTGACGACATAGAGCAGAAGGAAAAATCAGATGACTTTCTGGAGGCGATGGTGTCACAGGTTATGGCAGCGGGCAATGAGGTGGAGGACTACACACCACGCTACTCAAATCCGGCAATAAATTTTGCCACGGACGATATGGGCTCAGACAAGGCCATGGGAGGAGTGCTTTTAGACATTCTTATCGTGATAATCGCATTCATTTTTGCAGTGACCATAAGCAATACGATAGCAAATGAATCATCAGCGATAGGCACGCTTCGCGCGTCGGGCTATACAAAGGGCGAGCTTATTAGGCATTACCTTTCAATGCCTGTCATTGTGACATTTCTGGCAGCAGTAGTAGGAAATATACTGGGCTATACGGTATTCAAGGATGTGGTTGTGGGCATGTATTACAACAGCTACAGCCTGCCGACATATCACACAATCTGGAATCCGGGTGCATTCATAAAAACAACGCTTGCTCCGGTGATTATCATGCTGGTTGTAAATCTTATCGTAATAATTCGCATGATGCAGCACACACCGCTTCAGTTTCTGCGTCATGACCTTAAGAAAACAAAGCGCAAAAAAGCAATGCGGCTTCCGCGCTGGAGCTTCATGAGCCGTTTCAGACTGCGAATCATGTTCCAGAATGTGGCAAACTATCTGATACTTTTTGTGGGAATATTTTTCATCATGGTAATGCTCGCAATGGCAGTCGGTATGCCGGATACACTTGATTATTACAAGAAAAATACAGACAGCATGATGTTTGCAAAATACCAGTACGTACTCAGATCCTATGTCGATGCAGACGGAAACGTGCTTGAAACCGACAACAGTGATGCAGAGAAATTTGACATGACATCGCTCTTAAGGAGGTCAGATGACTTTGACGAGGAGGTGTCTGTCTACGGAGTGGAAACAGACAGTGCATACGTAAAACTTAAGGACATGGATTCGCTTAAGGATAACGAGGTATACATATCAGACTCATTTGCAGATAAATATGGTATAAAACCGGGTGATACAATAAAGCTTGATGCACAGTACGAGAAAAAAACATACAAATTCAAGGTGAAGGGAACCTACGATAAATCTCAGAGCATCGCGGTGTTTATGCCGATAGAGCATTTCGCGGATACTTTTGATTTTGCAGATGGCAGATTCAGCGGATTTTTGTCAGACACAAAAATAAAGGATATCGATGAGAGTAATATCGCGACAACAATCACGATACGCGACATCACCAAAATGGCAGACCAGCTCGACCACTCCATGGGCTCATACATGCAGTACTTCCAGGTGCTTTGCATACTGCTCTCAGCCGTTATGATATATCTGCTCACGAAGCTTATCATCGAGAAAAATGAGACAGCCATATCTATGACCAAGATTTTAGGCTACGACAACAGAGAAATTGCAGGTCTTTATCTGGCCTCAACATCAATTGTGGTGGTCATCTCGGATATCATCAGCGTAGTGCTTGGTGCAAAAGTAATGGATATTGTATGGCGCATAATGCTTCAGACCTTCAGCGGATGGTTTTCATTCCATATGACACCTGTCGGCTATGTAAAGATGTTTGCGTTTGTGCTCATCGGTTACCTGATAGTGACAGTATTTGATTTCAGTAGAATAAAGAGAATCCCGATGGACATGGCACTAAAGAATGTGGAATAGATAGTATAACTGTTTATGATTGAACATTAACCCTATTTGCGCGACAAATTAATCAAAGGCAAAATGTAGATAAATTTTTTGTTTACTGATAAACTATTGTATAATTTCACCAAAAATGGTAATATTGTCTTATAATTTTAAGCTAAAGGAGTAGCAGTAGCAGTAGGATAGGAGAGATGGTCATATGGAACAGAGTAAAACTAAAAAAAGAGGTACATTTGCAGCCAAAATCATAGTAATGGTGATTTTAGCTGTTATAGTTTCAAATGTAATTTGTATGGTATTTATTCTTGAAAGCTCCAAAAAACAAATTACAGACAGTGTCAAGCATACCATGGTAGATGTTGTTAATACAACGTCAAAAATCATGGAAAATGAGATTAGTAATTCAGGTGTTGATGATCTGGATTATGATGGTTATGCCAATAATCTTTTAGATGTAAAGCTTGAAGGCATGGACAGTGCATACATGTATGTGGTTCAAAATGATGGCACAATGCTTTATCATCCTACAAAGGAAAAGGTTGGACAGCCTGTTGAGAATGCTGTAATTAAAGGCGTTGTACAACAGCTTCAGGATGGCAAAAAACCGGGCACGACTGTTGTAGAATATGATTTCAATGGAACAACAAAGTATTCGGCATATACGATTTTGAACAATGAAAATATACTTGTGCTTACAGCAGATGAGTCTGAGGCACTTGCAGGAATCACTACTGTAACAGGAGCTGCCGTTGGAATCAGTGCTATTGTTGTGCTTATTGCAATTATTATCTCATTCATAATGGGACGCAGGCTTATGCAACCACTCGTAAAGGTCAGCACAATAATTGAAGAAATCGCCAATGGTGATATCAACGCAGATTTTGGCATGGTCAAGGAGTCAAATGATGAGATAGGCCTGATTATAGAAAAGATGAAGGAGCTCACACAATCACTTGGAAGTATAGTCGGAAAGATAAGAAATTCCAGTGACACAATGTCAGCAAACAGCAATGAACTAAATGACACAAGCAGCCAGACACTTGCCGCAAACAATGAGATATCCAAGGCAGTCGAGGATGTTGCAGAGGGCTCTACAGGCATGGCAGCATCTATTTCCAAGATTAATGAAAATCTTCTGGAGATGAGCAATGAAACAAAGGACATTAATGCCTCTGTTGATGAAATCAAAAACCAGACGGTAGCAGTGCAGGATAGCAGTAAAATCATGAATGACAAGATTAAATCCATGCAGGATAGCAGCCACAAGATGGATGAGGGTATCTCAACAATTTCAAAACGCATAGAAACTGTAAATACTACGGTTGACAAGGTGAGTAATATTGTCTCTGTCATTGAGGAAATATCCAGTGAAACCAATCTTTTGTCACTCAATGCATCTATAGAGGCAGCCAGAGCCGGCGATGCAGGAAAAGGCTTCGCAGTGGTGGCACAGGAGATTCGAGTGCTTTCAGACAATACCAATACGGAGCTTGAGAATATCAAGCAGATAATATCATCACTGGTTGAAGAGTGCAGGTATTGTGTTCAGGCATCCGGCACCATCGTCGAGGATAATGCCAAGCAGAAGGAAGAGATTAAGGCAGTACTCGATGAATTTGGCTCACTTGATGAGCAGATTCAAAAGACAGCAGAAAAAGCTGATGAAATCGAAGAGCTTGTCACTGCGATGATTGAGCTGAACGATGACATCACGAAGAGCAGCAACAGCCTGACAGACGTCAGCGCAGCAAATGCCGCAGCAACTGAAGAGATGAATGCCAATATCGAGGAACTCAATGCGATGATGCACGGAGTTTCTGAAATGGCAGGACACATGAATGAGGAGTCTGATGGCTTGAAGGAAGCGTTATCGTTCTTTAATAATTAATTGTAAGTATTCATAAATGAACATTGACCTCCTTTGCGCTTTAAGTTTATCATTAAAGCAAAAAGGAGGTTTTTGTCAGGTTTCAATGTAAATCAGTCGTAAAAGCAGTAAAATGCTTTTGTGGCTGATTTTGGTTATATACTTATAAAAAAAATTAACATATGATAAACAGAAAAATGAGGTATAAAATAATGACAGACAATTTTGAATTTAGAAGTATACACCCAGACGAGGTAGAACAGGCAATAGCAATTGAGCAGATATGCTTCCCGCCAAATGAAGCATGCTCTCCAAAGGCAATGACAGAGAGAATTGCAAAGGTACCACAGCTATTTCTCGTGGCAATTGACAAATCAACCGGTAAGCTGGCGGGCTTTTTAAATGGTGTGGCAACAGACGAGGAAAAGTTCAGGGATGAGTTCTTCACGGACATCGATTTATGCGATGAAAACGGTAAGAATGTGATGCTTCTGGGCCTTGATGTGCTTCCGGAGTATCGTGGACAGGGCCTTGCCAGAGAGCTCGTGTACCGCTACAGTCAGCGTGAAAAGGCAAATGGACGAAAAAAGCTGTTTCTGACATGCTTAGAGCAGAAGGTGGAGATGTATAAGAAGTTTGGATTGCAGGATCTGGGGATTGCTGACTCTACCTGGGGTGGAGAAGAGTGGCATGAGATGGTGTTAAAGGTATGAATGTGATAATATGGTAAATATTTCATAGTTTATTCTTTGGCTACTGCATATAATAGTTATAGATACGACATAAATATTGACAATTAAAATATAAAAATGGTACTATATATGCGGAGGTGAGACTATGTTGAAATCTTACTTGTTAGAGAATTATGGATATAATGAACCAATCTTTTTAAATGATTTGAAAATAGAAGAATTATCTGAGAATGCAGTGCGCCAGTCGGTAAAGAGACTTGTGGCAAATGGTTTTCTGGAAAGGTATGATAATGGTATTTATTATATACCCAAACAGGGTGGATTACTAGGTAAAAGTTATCTCGATCCATTTCTTGTTATTATGCGCAAATATGTGAGAAGTAAAACAGAAACATTTGGTTATGTGACCGGAATATCATTTGTAAATCAGCTTGGATTGACGACACAAATGCCAGCAATAATTGATATTGTTACGAACAAGGAAGCTACTAATGGACGTACAATTACGGTAGGCAGTCAGAAGGTTAGAATTAAAAAAGCTGCGGTTGCTGTTTCAGACAACAATGCGGAACTTTTGCAGTTTTTGGATGGTATTGGTCAGACTGAGAAATATACGGAGTTGCCGATGGAAGAAACTATAGATACAATGCTCTCATACGTGAAACAGAAACGTTTTACAAAAGAACAGTTATCTGAAGTATCGTCTGTTATAACCGGTGCAACTGCAAAGAAATTAATTGAATGGGGGATGATTTATGAATTTGCATCATGATAAAGAAGCATTTGCAGAACTGATTATCGGTGCAGCAAATGAGTTGGCTATTCCAACTAATGTAATTGAAAAAGATTATTATGTGACGATTACCCTGAAGGCTCTTGCTGAAAAAACTAAAGACATGGTGTTTAAAGGTGGTACATCACTTACTAAGTGTTATCAGTTATTGGACCGATTTTCAGAAGATATTGATTTGTCTTATACGGCAGAGTCAGGTATGCCGGGAGAGAGTAGAAAGAAACAACTCAAAAATAACATTGTTTCGACTATGGAGGAGTTCGGGTTCCCGATTAACAATCTTGAAACAACAAGAAGCAGAAGAAACTATAATTGCTACAGAGCAAGTTACCCATCCTTTTATGAACAGAATGGTATTTTGAAACCGGAATTGGTAATAGAAACATATGTAGCAATGGTGCCGTTTCCAATCACAAAACGTATGGTAGATAATTATATCTATCGTTTCTTAAGAGAAATCAATCGATTGGATTTGGCTGAAACATATGAATTGATGCCTTTTAAAATTACAACACAAACCATAGAGAGAACTCTGGTAGATAAGGTGTTTGCATTGTGTGATTACTATATGCAAGAAAAGACAGAGCGGCATTCCAGACATTTATACGATATTCATAAGATTGTAGAAACTATGGGAATCTCAAATGAACTACCAAATCTTATACCGGAAGTGCGTGCTGTGCGCTCGGAAATGATTGTCTGCCCGTCTGCAAAAGAAGGTGTATGTGTGGCTGATATATTGAGGGAGATAATCAATAGTCAGGTATATAAAAGAGATTACGAAGATATTACTATGGGATTGCTTTTTGTACCGGTAGGTTATGAGACCGTAATTCAGAGTTTGCAGAAGGTTTTGGATAGCGGGATGTGGGAATAAAATTTGAAATTCTTAAATTATAGGCTTTAAATTAGAGTAAAATCAGTGGAATCGATGGCATGAGATGGTGCTAAAGGGATGAATGTAATAACATGGAAAATAAAGTATCAGATAACGTTATAGAAAAAAATTATAGGGAGTGCCTTAAATTCAATGAAATCAACGAAAGCAAAGTCGATAATTTTGACCTGGCAACAGCAAAGGCTGCCCTTGAAAATCTGTATGAGCTATACAAAAATGGCATATTAACAGGTCGTTTCACAAAGGATAAGGACTATGTAGTAAGGTGTGCTGACCTGGTAACATTGGCTGAGGAGAACAAGGACAGCTTGTTTTATGATGCATGGCGCGTATGGTTTAGATACTTTGTATCGATGGGCTATGCCGGATGGAATGAGCTGTGGGAGGCAGTATGAATAAACAAAAAATAGCAGAACTACGCGCCGGTTTGGAAACCGGCTTCATCAACGGTGGATACAATTCAAGCCTGGCTTATCAGCCGCAATTTTTGTCAAACAACCATAAAGAAGGCAAAAAAGTATTATCCTCAATAGAAGATGAGCTGATGTCCTGTGACAAATTTCAGATAAGCGTTGCTTTTATCACGATGGGAGGCATTACGCCGTTGCTCCAGACGCTTAAGGAGCTGGAGAAAAATGGTATTCCGGGAGAAATTCTCACCACAAATTATCTGAATTTCAGTGAACCAAAGGCGCTTGAGAAGCTTCACGGTTTGTCGAATATCACGCTCAAAATGTATGATGTGGAGAAGGCCGCTGAAGGCTTTCACACAAAGGGATATATATTCAAAAAAGAAGAGATTTACCGAATCATTATCGGAAGCTCAAACATGACAAGCGCCGCACTTACGAGCAACAGAGAGTGGAATACAAAGGTTGTATCTACAGAGCAGGGAGAGGTGGCAAAGCAGATTGTTGAGGAATACAATGAGCTTTGGAATTCGCGCTATGCTCTTTCCTTTGAAAGCTTTTATGAGGAGTATAAAGAGCGCTATCAAATCATAAAAAGACAGCGTGAGATTGCAAAGAGCGAGGAAACTCCATCCATTGAAAAATACAGATTAAAGCCAAATGCAATGCAGGTTGGCTTTATCACAAATCTGAGAAAAATACTGGAAAAAGGTGAGGATAGGGCACTTCTCATATCAGCTACGGGTACCGGAAAAACATATGCATCTGCGTTTGCCATGCGCGAGCTGGGTTTCAAGCGAGTACTTTTTCTCGTACACAGAGGTCAGCTTGCAAGACAGACAAAGAAATCTTACGAAAAGGTGTTTGCAAAATCTGTTTCTGTGGGGTTAGTTGGTGCGGGGTATCATGAATATGATGCGGATTATGTATTTGCTACGGTCCAGACATTAAATCGTGATGAACATTTGCTTCAATATGATAAGGATTCATTTGATTGTATTGTGTTGGATGAAGCACATCATGTAACTGCTGATACATATCAGAAGATTATGAAACATTTTTCGCCTAAGCTTTGGCTTGGAATGACAGCAACTCCTGATAAGCGGGATGACAATGTTGCAGGTAGAAATGTTTATGAGTTATTTAATTATCAGATTGCTTATGAGATACGTTTGCAGCAGGCCATGGAAGAAAATCTGTTATGTCCGTTCCATTATTTTGGAATTACTGATTTGTCTATAGTTGGAGATGATAAAGATAATCGTAATTTCAGTATGCTTACAAGCGATGAACGTGTGAAACATATAATCCGGCAGGCAAATTACTATGGATATAGTGGAGAAAAGGTTAAAGGACTTATATTCTGTAGCAGTATCAAAGAGACACAGGAATTATCACATAAGTTTAACAATATAGTTAATCCCGATACAGGGGGATTTTATAGGACAATAGCATTGAATGGTGATGCTGACGAACAGGAAAGACAGGATGCATTTGAAAGACTTGCAATGAATGAGAGGGAGGCAAATGTCCATAAGCAGCCATTAGATTATATATTTTCTGTGGAGATACTGAATGAGGGTGTTGATATTGTAGAGGTTAATCAGGTTATTATGCTCAGACCAACACAATCGCCAATAGTATTTATTCAGCAGTTGGGACGAGGGCTCAGAAAGGCTGATGGTAAAGAATATGTTGTAATACTTGATTTTATTGGTAATTATAATAATAATTTTATGATTCCAATAGCATTATCTGGGGATAGAACTTACAATAAAGACAATATTCGTAGATATATAATGGAAGGCGGAAGAATTATTCCTGGCGCATCTACAGTGCATTTTGATGAAATAAGCAAAAAGAGAATATTTGCATCTGTTGATAATGCTAATTTTAGTGATATTAAGCTGATAAAAGAAAATTATACAAATCTTAAGAATAAATTGGGGAGAATACCGGCACTTAAGGATTTTGATGATTATGGGGAGATGGATGTTATACGAATTTTTGATAATAACAGCCTCGGTTCGTATTATAAATTCTTAGTGAAATATGAGAAGGATTATAAGATTCGTTTGTCACAGGAAGAAGAAAAGATAGTTGAATTTATTTCAAAGAAACTGGCAAATGGTAAGAGAATACAGGAATTACAATTATTAAAGAGAACACTTCTATATGCAAATGGATTATCAAAATGTGGATTATTTACAGGACTATCACAGGATCTGTTGACATATGGTAAATCCATCAGTAAGGAACAGCAAGAAAATATCATAAATGTTATGACAAATGAATTCCCTGCGGGTTCAGGTAAAAAGACATATTCCCAGTGTGTCTTTATAGAAAATGAAGGCAATGATTATAAACCGACGAAGACATTTCTTGAAATGTTATCAGATAGAGATTTTTATAATGTTATTAAGGAACTTGTTGATTTTGGTGTAAGCAGGTATGAAAGAGATTATAAGCAAAGTTATGATGTAACAGATTTTGTCCTTTATCAGAAATATACATATGAGGACGTGTGTCGTTTGCTTAATTGGGAACAGAATGAAGTGCCATTAAATATTGGTGGTTATAAATATGATAAGAAGACAAAAACATTCCCTGTATTTATTAATTATGATAAATCGGATGATATCAGTGATACGACAAAATATGAGGACCATTTTGTGCCAGGATTTAGAAATCGTCTGATAGCAATATCGAAATCCGGAAGAAGTCTTCAGTCTGAAGATGTACAGAATTTTCTTAAAGCAAAAGAGCGGGGAATTAGAGTGGAGCTTTTTGTTCGTAAGAATAAAGATGATAAGATTTCTAAGGAGTTTTATTATCTGGGACATATGGCAGCTAGTGGAAATACTAAAGAATTTACAATGCCAAATACACAGAAGACAGCAGTTGAAATAGAATGGATTCTTGATGTTCCTGTGCGTGAAGATATCTATGAGTATATTGTAAATTCATAAATACTTACAAAATCTCTGCATATGCAAAGACAGTCACATTTTGTTACAGAAAAGAGGAAAATACATGAAAACAGTTAGGGTAGTTGCAGCAATAATAAAGGCAGTTAATAATAAGAAAGAACCAATTATTTTTGCAACCCAGCGAGGATATGGAGAATTCAAAGATGGCTGGGAATTTCCAGGTGGTAAGATAGAAGCTGGAGAGATTCCACAGGAAGCATTAAAACGTGAGATTATGGAAGAATTAGATACAGAGATTAAAGTTGGAGCTTTAATCGACACGATAGAATATGATTATCCTAATTTCCATCTTTCAATGGATTGCTTCTGGTGTGAGGTAATTCACGGTGAGCTTATCCTAAAGGAGGCTGAGGACGCAAAGTGGCTTACAAAGGATCATCTGGCGGACGTGGAGTGGCTGCCGGCGGATGTGACGCTGATTGAGAAGATAAGAGGGAATATGTAGGGCTTTATGCCAAGATTATTTATCTAATTTAAAATTAATCTACATAACATGAAGAGTTTAGATTGGAAAATGTTTTTATACAGGGGAAATATTTTTAAGTGAAAAATATGGAGATATAGAAATGTATATTGTGTAAAAGAATAGATATAAGTATAGATGAGATATTACTTGGAAATTATGAAGATAACAGTGATTAGTTATATGGAAGTATCACAAGAATATTATATTTCGTTGATTGAACGATTGAAGAATATGCCTGATGAGACTGAATGGCTGAATATAAGGTCAATAATGACAATCCAGAGCTTATATGGGAATATATTTCTGCATTAAGTAACTCAGCAACAATTTGTGGGTACGAGACAGTTTATATGCTATGGGTAGTTGATGGAAAGAAGTTAAATAAGAATGCATTTTTATGAAAGCCCAGAAAATAAGGGGGATACGGGAAATTTTATGTAAAAATTTAGTTGATGGGTAGTTGATAGTATATTAAGATTCGACAAAATTTCTATGACTTAAAAAGGGTTACAGAGTGTAACCTTTTTGTGTCAAAGGAAAATTATGTTTTCTGACAGAATAGAGATTTTATCCAGAGGAACAATTCCTCCGGGACAGACAATGGAAGGATTTTTCGCGGGTGAATCTGTACCGGTAAATCAAAAATTATCAGATATGTTATTGCAATTGCACAATAAGTGAGCGTACAGGTCGAGGAGTCACAAAGATAACAGAGGTTTATGGAAAAGGAACATATGAGTTTAGGGAAAATTCTATTGTCGTGTTGATTCCGTTTACCAGGGTATCAACAGAGGATGAGGACCCAAGATGGACCCAAGATAGGACCCAAGATGGAACTCAAGAAGATAGTAAGGGTAGTTCGGACGATGAGAAAATTAAGCGTATTTTGGAATTTTGTCAAACCCCGAAAGGTATTGAGCAGGGAAAATATATTGAACAGATATTTTTTTTATGGGCGTGCGTTTTATTGCCATAAACGATAATTATGATAGCGCAGATTATGTGGGGGTATCGGTGAGATTGATGTTGCATTTAAGGGGATTCTATATGATTTCTTCAGTGAGGAACAGTCTTCCAAAGTATCATTGACACTAGATACAAAGCGTGGCAGCGGTAAATATATAGCTACCTATGCGCCTTACGGATACGTGAAAAGTCCGGAGGACAAGCATAAGTTGGTTGTGGATGAGTTTGCCAGTCAGATTGTAAAGCACATTTTCAAAGAGTTCCTGTCTGGAAAATCTATGTATAAAATTGCAGAAGGACTGAACCGTGATGGAATAGATACACCGAGAGTGTATATTGCCTTGCAGTCGGGAAGTGAGAAGCAGCTTGCCAGATATCGTGAGAAAAAGCCTCTCTGGAATAATGTTGCAGTAGGCAGAATCCTTGGAAATGAGCAGTATACCGGTACGATGGTTTACAGTCGTTTTAAGAGTGAGAATGTTGGCGATAAACACGCCAAAGCACTCCCTGAGGATGAATGGATGCGTGTGGAAAATTGTCACGAGGCAATTATCAGCAAGGAGGATTTTGAAAAAGTAGCTGCCATGCGAAAAGGAAATACATGTGCCAGTGCTAAAAGAAGGCATGAAACACATTGCCTGACAGGAAAAATGATCTGTGGTAACTGTGGACATCGCCTGTCCCATACTTATGCCGGTCGACCGAAGTATTACTGTGCAAATCATTATTTGGATAAATCGGATGGAAAATGCAATATCAGTGTGCTGGATGCCGATATGGAAAGCATTATGAAGAAAGCACTTCAGATGATGATTGATGTGCTGGTAGATTCCAGAAAGGTTGTGGATATGCAACGGGAGAAACAGGCAGAACGATTAAAGCAGGCAGAGAAGCATCTTTCAGATATGGAGCATAGCCGTGAACTGATTGAAAAGGATCTGTGTGAAGCTTATGAAAGTTACAAGCTTGGCATGACGGATAAGGAAACATATCTGGAACAGCGTAAGATATATGAGCAGATGCTTGAGCGCCTGCAGGAGAACATCGAAAAGCAGATGGCAGCAGTCACCAAGATGGCAGATGTGGATGTGCCGGAAGTGGCAGGCTTGGAGATGCTGGAAGGGCAGCTGAAGCTGACCGGACTTAACAGGGAAATGGTTGATGCTTTTGTGGAAGAGATTGTCGTGTATGCAAAGGACAGGGTTGAGATAAAGTGGAAGTTTAAGGATGAGTTTGGGGAGGTGGAAAAGGTCGAAAAAGATAGAACATTCGGTGGAGAATATGGAAATGGGGTGGTATAATTATCACTAATAGCAAATGGTTTGTTGATATAGGAGGTTTTGGCATGCCATTAGAAAAAGGCGGAAGAGCAGATAAAATGGGTAATAGATACGAAATTAGATGTATTATCTACGAAATGCTTAAAATTCTAAGAGAAGTTAATTATAGTATTGTTATCGAAGCCCTTGGAGAAGATGAAGTCGGAACGGATATTCTGATTACTGGTTTTGAAGGGAAAAAGGAACATCAGCAATGTAAAGTTCGAAATGCAAGTAAAGAGTATTGGACGATTGCGGATTTAAAAGCACGTAATATACTGAATAATTGGAAGAAACAACTGGAACGCGGCGATAATAGAGAAGTAGCGTTGGTAAGCGCAGTTGGATGTACTCATATTGTTGACTTGCATACGCGGGCAATAAATTCAACTGACACACCGACTGATTTTTATGAGTATCAAATAAAAGCAGGGGGTAAAGAATTTCAGGACTCATATAAAGACTTTTGCAAAGGAATGGGGTTGGAAACTTCTGACACCATAGATGTAGCAAAGAGTATTGATTATTTGCGACGTATTAATATTAAGCAGATGTCAGAATATACATTACAAGAAAGTATATTACAAGAAATAGGATATTATTTCACTACAGATAAAGAGTGTGTATATAGCGCATTTGTTTCATTGATTGTAGATTCCGATATTTATGCGAAAGAGATAACTGCGTTAGAGTTAAGAGAGTATTTTATAAAGCAAGGTATACGTATGCGTTTATTGGATGGAGATAAACGCATTATTCCGCAAGTTGAACTAATCAACAAAGAGTATAGATATAGTTTTAAGTCTTTGAAGGAAGGACTAATTGATAGAAATGAATTTACAGAATGTATTGAGACAATAAATAATGAACAATCATTTGTGATTTCTGGAAATGCAGGATATGGAAAAAGTGGATGTACAGAAGCTATTTTGAATTATTGTGAAAAAGAGGACATTCCATATATTGCGATAAAACTGGATAGAAGAATTCCTCATGGTAATAGTGAAATATGGGGACAAGAGTTGGGATTTGCGGGTTCAATAGTGTATGCACTTAATGCTATCTCTAAAGATAAAACTGCAGTACTAGTTTTAGATCAATTAGATGCATTGAGATGGACACAAGCTAATTCGAGCGAAGCATTAGCGGTTTGTATGGAAATGATCAGACAGGTTGGCTATTTAAACTATGAGAGAGCAAAGAAGATAGTGATAGTGTTTGTGTGTAGAAAGTATGATTTGCACAATGATAACAATATTAAATCTTTGTTTGAAAGAGATGGCGACAATACTCTTAGGATTGAATGGAAAAAAATATTTATTAAGGATTTTGATGATAGTATTGTAAAAAAGGTTGTAGGACCAAAATATGAGGATTTAACACTAAAAACAAGGCGCTTGTTACAAGTGCCAAGTAATCTTTATATTTGGCAACATTTAGATGAAGAGGAAACATATAGTGATTGCACGACAACTAGTCACTTGATAGACATTTGGTTTCAACAGATTTGCAAAAAAAGTAATAATATTGGGGTGGATGAAAAAGTAGTTAGGGACACTCTGCAGTATATAGTGGAAGTATTAGATAAAATAGGTCGTTTATATGCGCCAAAAAGAATCCTGAATGTTGATGAAAGAGGACTTGATTACTTGATATATGCGGAACTACTTGTGAAAGATGGACAAAAAATTGGATTTGTACATCAGTCGATTCTAGACTATTTTATTTCGAATAGGATGACAGAAAAGTATTTTGCTGGAGATAAAATGGAACAGATAGTGGGAGAAATGAACAAGCAAACGCCGGGAAGGCGTTATCAAGTTCAAATGTTCTTACAAAATGTACTTGAGTATGATAGTGGTGACTTTTTAGCTGTTGGAATCCAAATGCTAGAATCTATACAGATAAGATTTTACGTGAAATATGTATTTTATGAAATTTTGAGGCAAGTGTCCGAGCCAGATGAGAAGATTGTAGAATATATAAAACAAGAATGTCTAGATGAAAGTAGGTGTGATTATTTTGTAAATAGTGTCATATGCGGACGAAGTGCGTACATTACTATATTAAGAGAAAACGGAATCTTGGAGCAGTGGTTTTCTGATGAAAAAAAGAAAAGTACGGTCTTTGTCTTGCTTAAAAGTATTAGTCCAGATTTGACTATTGAAGATATCGCATTTATTAAAAAACATTCATTTTTAAACGAAGAAGATGATAAGCAATTTGGTGGGTGCTTTTTGCATGATATTATGAAAGAAAGTGATGAGCTTTTTGAACTAAGAATGTTGTTTTATGATAAATATCCAGAATGGTCCCAGGAACTGTATATAGATGTCAAATCAATGATGAAACATTGTGAATCAAGAACTATTAGACTGATATCGTTTTGGCTGAAAAATAAAATTACATCTAAGGGAAGAAATGTGTATCGATATGAGGAAGAACTTATTGATGAAACAGATTCGTATTTGTTACAAGAAGGCAAGTACGTCTTGGATGAATTGATACAATATATTCCGTTACAAAGTGAAGATGAATTATATTATAGTGATTGGTCAGGAAGGTTTTCACATAGTAGAGGGTTGGAAAGAGCAGCTGTGGAGTTATTGAAAAAAGCTAATGCGGCAATAATTGTGACAGATGCAGAATATTTTTGGAAATATTATAGCCCTTATATGGGTAAGAATTATGCTATTTTTAATGAACTAATATTACATGGCCTGCAATTTTTACCAGAATCATATAGTGACAAAGTTGTTAAATATCTGACTGGAGATTTTGATAAAAAGGTATTCGACTGCACAAGTGGAGCAGAGGACCAATTAGAATTGGTAAAAAATGCACTTAAAGTTCATACTACACATTGCGCAGAAACTAGCTTAAATACATTTCTTGAGGCAGTGGAAAAGTATATTTCACCACAAAGCTCAGAATGGTATAAGTGGAGAATAGAGCATAATAAACAGAAGGAATATGTACGTGTATATTGGAGTTTTTGGGGAGATTTTCAGTATCATATATTACAGTGTATCCCGCATGAACGTCTCAATTCTAAATATAAAGCGTTATTAAATGTGCTCGAACGGAAATTTCAAGGAAAAACAGACCGCTATATCAACAGAGATGGGCATTCGGGTTGGGTAAAATCACCTGTTGCTGGTAAGCAGATAGGAAAAAAACAATGGCTACAAATTATTACGAATGGTAAAATATCCGATAGAAATCACTCACATTGGAAAGAAGTAGACGGTGGATTTATAGAAAGTTCGCTAAGTATGTATGTAGGAGATTTCCAAGACGCAGTAAGAAACAAACCTGTAGACATGATAAAAATGGTTATTGAAAATAAAGCGTATGTTATACCAGCTTATATTGATGCTATGTATTCAGGGGCTGAGTTTTCAGAGGAATTTGAGCAAGTAGAAAAAGAACTATGGGAGCAAATGTTTAGTGAATTTCCTTGTGACATGAAAAGCCATAGAGCAGTATATTTTTGTGGAATAATTGAAAAAGCAAAGATTTATTCGTGGTCTGATGAAGTAATAGAGGAATTGAAGGAAATTGCCATCAATTATGAAGGAGGAGAAGAGGAAAAAGTAAAAGATAGTAAAGAATTAAATTGTAAAGAGCTAATAAGCAGATCTTTAAATTGTGTGAAGGGTCATGCGATAAGAGCAATGGGACATCTTTTATGGGATAATAAAGAATTGTTTGCAGAGTTTAAGGATGTTATAGATAAACTCATATTAGATGCTGATGAAGCAGTTCGAATGGCTTGCTTTAATGCATTATGGCCTATATATAATATCGATAGAGAATGGGCAGAGGTAAGAATAATTGATGTGTATGAGTCAGATGTTCGAATGGCAGGATTTCAGGATTCAAAGGGTATGTTTTTTAGACTCTATTCAAAATATAAAGAACGGACTTTATCAATAATTCAGAAATGCTTTGAGACAGATGATAAACGTCTTGTGAAAATGGGCGGATATACGATTTGCGAGTTCTACATTAGGTATAATGAGTTTGAAACAATAATGTGTAGTATGGAGCAACTAAGCGAAGAACAAGTAAAAGCGATTTTACATATGGCGGTTATATACCTTAAATATGATGAATATCGCGAAATAAGTAAAGCAATTATTTTAAGATATAAGAATTCAGACATTGATGTTGAAGTCCCGTTGGGCAGTATGTTTTATGACAATCTTGTCGATGTGGAGCGCGATTCAGATTTTTTAAAGACTATTATGAAATCAAAAGTAAGTAAAAGAATGGTTTATTCGTTTGTGCACTATTTGGAAGAAAATGCGTATTCAGTGATATCTTATGCAGAAGTAATAATTGCTTTGTGTGAGAATGTATTGTGTACACCACGGGAAGAATTAGAGCGACAGTGGGGAATCGAAAGTGATATTTCTAAACTTATTATTGCTTTATATGATGAGACTGCGAATTCGGATAAAGTAACAGAGCAGAAAATAGCAGAAAAATGCTTGGAGCTATGGGATGTGATGTTTGAAAAGCAAATTGGACAGGTAAGAGATTTGAGCAGGAAACTGATGGAACGATAAGTAGTATTAAGAAAAATTGTATAATTGAATAAATAGTTAAAAATGCGGTGTAAGATGTATTTTTTGAGAAAATAATATGCTAACAAAGTGATAGTAATATGTTTGTAGATTGCAAAGCGGGAGTCGTAACCCGTCACCGCAGTTAGTGTATAAAAAATGGATAAGAGGTTTAATTATTCGAAAGGATATTGTTATGAATGAGGAAGAGGCAAGAGCGGTATATGATGGAATAGTGGATAACAATATAAGGAAAAGACTAAAAGATTATCAAGATCCAGATATTCCATATGAAGATACAATAATAGTTAAAAAATCTGAATGGTACAGTGAAGGAGAAATACGGCTTAGAATGTCATCGGATGGCTTGTGTAGTGTTACAAAAATGCAATTAATGTGCAAAGGGGATATAGACTTGCTTCTTAAGAAGTATGTTTTATTAAGAAAGGGAATGTTTGATTGCTTAAAATGGCCGTCTTATGCACTAAGTATAAATACATTGCGCGCAAATAGGTCATTTAACGATAGGATTGACTTGACACTTGCGGATATTCAAAGATTTTATGAGGTGATAGATAAAAAAGACATTTCATTTGGAGTGTTTCAAGATATTTTGAATAATCCACAGTTAAAATTAAGATATGCTTATTATAATGTTATGACTTTTTCATGGCTTAAGAAATTTGAAGAATTTGAAAATTTTATTAGTCAAAATAAGTTGACAGAGTTTGTTGAAATGAAGAATGGTAAAGTAGTGCCGTGGATAGCAGAGGAGAAGTATAAAAATACTTTTTGCGAAGAATATTTTAATGAATTGTGTGATAGAACCATATCGTATAAGGTGAGTAATGGCATAGCGGTGGTGTAGCCAAGGTGATTGTAAAGCGGAAGGCATAACCCGCCACCACGTTAGAAAAAATGTTGAATAAGTTCAGATATACAAAGAAGTAGGTGATGAATTATGAGCATAGGTATCGGAGCTCATGCAAATAAGATTTTTGAAGATAACGAAACAGTTATCTATGAGTATGGTGGATACAACTTGAACAATCATAAATACAGGAATGAGAACCCTTCATATGATGGGAGTATTACAATTCCAAAGAATTGTTTTGTAGAACCTGAAATGCATGAGAAATTAGTGAAAATGCAGAGTGGTCGGAAAAAGTTGGTGAGGAAACGAATTCCGGTATCGGTAGATTATGTACAGATGTTAGAGAAGGGGGTAATTAAAGTGGAAAATTGCAGCAATTGTTGGATGACATCTGATGATGATTTGCACATTGATGTTATGTCATGTCACTTGCTATTTAAATTGTTTTATCAGCAGCATCAGGAAGAAGGTAGGCTTTCAGATTATATTAGTTTCAATGTTTAGGAGATGATTTCGTTTGGGTGAAAAATTAGTATTAAAAATGAATGGCATTGCGATTGGTACAGCAGATACTGAAGGCATGCAGTTAGTAATGGCGGAACCCTTTATGGAGGGCGCTGATTCAAGAAAGTTGAATGTTAATGTTTCTGATGAAGCTAAAATGCATTCAACAATGAGTTATACAACGGATATGGAGACACTAAAACTTATCTTTAAATTTCAGACCTTTAGAAGTAGCAGTCTTGCAAATGCGAATCTGAATGATCCGATGGAAAAAGAGCGTGTGGGGGTGAGTGAATATGCAAAGGGAAGATTCATTACCTGCTTTTGCCAGTCCGATCATGAGTGTGTACCATTCTGGATGTATTATGGAAAGGAAGATAGAAAAGCAAAGGTATTATTACAATTTGAGAATTTCGCAGAATCTTTTACCGATTATATATATACTGATTATGCATTGGCGCCATATAAGAAAAAGTGTATTTTTAAATCTAGTGATAATATGCAGCTAATTAATTATCAACATTGTGATGAAAGTATAGCTGATAATTATGATTTGCGTGGAATCATAGATGCAATTCTTATGTTTGATATAAAATATGTTCCTACATCATCGGAAGTTTTTTTTAAAGAAAATTCAGGTATAGTGGATGTTGATTTTAGCAAGGTTGGTACTGCTGGTGGTACAGTTATCAAAATGCAAGGAATTGATCCTACTATTCTTGGAAAACAGAAATCAAATCCATGGGATTATGAAAAAGAAACTAGAATTATGAGTGTATTATCTGGAACTCAATTTCCAATGTGGGATTATATTGATTTGAGATTGAAACCAGAAATATTTAGAAATCTACATATAATATTGAGCCCATGGGATGAAGGCGGTTTGCGAGAAGAAATTCAACAAGCAATAGATACCAGCAATCTTTCACAAGATATAAAAGACAGTATATCAATTGCTGATAGCTCATTAAAAGGGAAATTAAACTTCCCAGAAAATTGAGATGTTAAGAATGACAGGAAAAAAAGAGATAATGTATTTGCACTAGTATGGAGACGGAACGCTGCCGTATTTAAGATATATAGTAGTGTAACCTGGGCGGGTGTAAATCAGGAGTCATAACCCGCCACCGCATTATGAAAGGTAGGTGCATATCTAATAATGGAAACATTTAGAATGGCTGGTGATAATAACCGGTTGTATTTTAAAAACTACGAGAGAAGACCTGATGATGAAGAGTTTGCAGAGGTTATGAAAATTCTTAAAGAAGAAGGTGCAATTATTAGTGATAAATATATAGCACCAGATTGTGATTGGTATCAGAATTGCACTATTGGAGAAGGTGCCTTTGATATTCTTTATTCGATTGATGGAGATGGAACTTTTCTCTATACAGAAAGTAGCAAAACGCTAGAAGTACTAGAACGCTTATTTGCGAACAACCATAATAAGAATACAACTGAATAACAACCCTATCAGAAAAAATATCAAAAACCTTCCCATCACACCCTTGACACGAGTGGGTACCGGAAAAACATATGCATCTGCGTTTGCCATGCGTGAGCTGGGTTTCAAGCGAGTACTGTTTCTCGTACACAGAGGTCAGTTTGCAAGACAGACAAAGAAATCCTATGAAAAGATTTTTGATAAATCAGTTTCTATGGGGCTTGTTGGCGCAGGGCACAGTGACTATGACAGGGATTATGTTTTTGCAACCGTACAGACCTTAAATCGTGATGAGCATCTACAAAAATATGAACCGGATGCCTTTGATCGCATAATTTTGGATGAGGCACACCACAGCCCGGCCAACACATACCAGAAGGTAATGAACTATTTTACACCAAAACTGTGGCTTGGAATGACAGCGACTCCTGATAAGCGAGATAATGATATTGAATAACTGCCCGCCGCATTCTCGTTACTTTAGTGATGAGTTAGGCGGGCAAATTTTTTACTAAGTTCTCGAACAAATGTTTACTTCGTAGCCAACATATGGTATAATCGAAACATGGAAAAAGATATATTTACTATTGAAGAAAACACACTTTCATATGGTAGAGGCTATGTTTATTCGTTGCAGTATCATCTTATCTGGTGTACAAAGTATCGGGAGCAGATTTTAACTTATATCGAAGGCCAGAAAGAAAAAGAGAAAACGAAGAGTTCCTAAAACGGAGAAAGAGGTCTTGTATGCAGGTGACATCCAGCTATGGTGTAGAAATCAGAAAACAGAATATTCCCATCCGCCATACGCTGCGCATCTACCGCTCTGCAGTTAGTTATCTGATTCAGGTATATACGCAAGCCTGGGGTGAACTTTCCGAAATTCCGAATGCAAAGAAACGGTTTAATGAGGCGGAGCATCTGGTTCATGGGACAAAGAAGAACCAGGCCTGTTACGATTTTGACCTGCATTTTCCAAAGCTTCCTTCGTATCTGAGACGTTCTGCGATTCAGCATGCACTGGGGAGCGTAGCCTCCTATGAGACACGGCTGGAATTGTGGAAGAACGGAAAGCTGACCGGGAAACCGAAACTTACACAGGAAAACCATGCCATGCCTGTATTTTACCGGGATGTGATGTACAGAGAAGCAGGAGAGAAAGAGGAGGCAGCGTATCTGAAGCTGTATGATGGTCATGACTGGAAATGGTTCCGGGTCAGACTGCTACACACGGATATGGAATACCTTAGAAAGCACTGGGCAGGGGAAAAAGCGTCCGCGCCCACTCTGGAGAAACGGCATCACAAATATTTTCTGCGGTTTTCTTATACAGAAGAGAAAAACCTGTCTAAAACGGCTGTAAAAGCTCAGACCATCTGCAGTGTGGATCTGGGAATCAATACGGATGCGGTCTGTACAATCATGCAGGCAGACGGAACTGTCCTGGGACGAAGGTTTATAAGCTTCCCCAGTGATAAAGACCGGCTTTACCGGGTGCTTGGCAGAATCCGCAGATTTCAGAGACAGCATGGAGCCAGACAGACTCATAACCGCTGGGCATACGCAAAGCGGCTGAATATGGAATTGTCCCGGAAAGTATCCGGTGCCATTACGGCATATGCCAGGGAACAGCAGGCAGATGTGATTGTTTTTGAGTATCTGGGAATGCAGGGAAAGAAAATGGGAAGCAGGAAACAAAGACTTCATATGTGGAGAAAACGGGATATCCAGAAGCTGTGTGAACACCGGGCTCACAGGAGCGGAATCCGTGTATCCAGAGTCAGCGCCCGCAATACCAGCAGGCTGGCTTATGACGGTAGCGGAATCGTGGCACGAAATCCGGAGAACCACAGCCTGTGTACTTTTACAACAGGAAAACAGTATAACTGCGATCTGTCAGCAGCCTATAATATCGGAGCGAGATATTTTATACGTGAGCTTATAAAACCCTTGCCGGAGACGGAAAGGTCTTCGCTGGAGGCAAAAGTACCTGCAGTGAAGCGTAGAACCTCATGCGTTTATGCAGACCTGCGGCTGCTCAGCCGGGAGCTGGGAAGTCGTTATGCAGCATAGATGCAGGCAGATATACTGCGGACTACCTGGGATGTGGAAACCGGCCTAAACCGGCCGGTATATGTGCGTAACCGCACAGCTTCTAAGTCACAGGCGTATCCGCCGATATAGAGTCTTGCCGCTTAAAGCGGCTGAGAAGCACGTGACTTTAGTCATGTGAGGTTCACTTGGAGATTTTAAGGCAGCTTATGAAGAAACCGTCTCTTTCAATGAAAGAGATACGAGAGGTTTTCATACAAAGATACGATTACGAGGTAAATATGCAGTCTCTTGACAATGCGGCTGATGTATTGCAGGGAAAGTTTGTCAGCAAGGATGATGAGTACAAGAGATTTTGCAGAATAGATATTCTAAAGGAGGATAACAATAATATTTTCCGCAGGATGAATAACTTTACCACAAGACTTCAAAATGAAGAGTTCAAAAAGCAGATAGATGATATAATAGAGGTAGGACTCAAAAGATATCATGATAAATATCAGATCTCACTCAAAAATGAGAGTCCGTTTGTATTGTATGAGAAATACTCCAGGCGTGATGTTAGTCTGCTGATGAATTGTGGTAGGGATCTATCCTCTACCATGTACGGAATGAAGCGTATAGATGATGATGTATTTATATTTGTCACGTATCATAAAGAGGAAAGCACAGATGAGCAGAAAAACTATGTAGATGGAAAGCCGGATTACGCGGATGCGTTTGAGGATAATATGATTTTCAGATGGGATTCGCAGATTGGCAGGGGCGTGGACAGCTCATATGTGTCAGATGTGGTGAACACTAAAAGAAAGCATCTGCTTGTGAAAAAGAGTGATGCGGAGTCAAATTTTTACTATATGGGAGAGTTTGATATAGTTGATGTGTGCGCTGCCAGAAAGCGTGATAACAATGGTAAAGAGCGTGATATCACCAAGTTTGAGATGAAGATGCGCCACCCTGTAAGAGAGGATCTGCTTCGATATCTGCAGAGCAATTTACAACAAAGCATACAAAATAATACACAGGAGCTTAAGGCAATATGAAAACAATACGCGTAGTGGCTGCCGTCATAAGAGCAGTCAATAATGAAAATAAACCGGTTATCTTTGCAACCCAGAGAGGCTACGGAGAGTTCAAGGGCGGCTGGGAGTTTCCAGGCGGTAAGATTGAGTCTGGTGAGACACCGCAGCAGGCGCTAAAGCGCGAGATAATGGAGGAGCTGGACACGGAAATTGCTGTCGGTGAATTGATAGATACGATAGAATACGATTATCCTAATTTCCATCTTTCAATGGATTGCTTCTGGTGTGAGGTCATTCACGGTGAGCTTATCCTAAAGGAAGCAGAGGATGCAAAATGGCTGACAAAGGAGCATCTGGCGGACGTAAAGTGGCTACCGGCGGATGTGACACTGATTGAGAAGATAGGAGAGGAGTTGCATGAAACCAAGGACAGCAAATAGCATGAACATACAAATTTTCGGAACAAAGAAATGTAATGACACAAAGAAAGCACAGCGATTTTTTAAGGAGCGTGGGATAAAGTTTCAGTTTATCGACATGAAGGAAAAAGGCATGAGCAAGGGCGAATTTAATTCTGTCGCTCAGGTGAATGGCGGTCTTGACAATATGATTAACTGGGATGGCAAAGATAAGGATTTGCTGGCACTTATAAAGTACATAGCAGATGAGGACAAGCTGGATAAAGTGCTTGAAGATCCGCAGGTGATTAAGACACCGGTGGTTAGAAACGGCAGGCAGTCAACAATCGGGTACCAGCCGGATGTATGGAAGACATGGAAATAACACTAAAAAATGAAAGGCAGGAAATTATATATGTATTATGTACCGGATGGCACCCAGCAGTGCGGTTATTATGAGTGTAAAGAGTGTGGAAGCTGGTTTCTGGATTTAAAAATTGCACCAACATTGGTATGTCCATACTGTGGAGAAGAGGCAGATATGGAGATAGGACCTGATGAGGAGATGCCAAAAGTTGTAGAATCTGCGAATCTTATTCAGATGGTTAGAGGCGTTGAAGAGGTAGAGAAGATGGATAAGCTGTTATCGCTTGCTGTGACAGGTGGCGATTTTAGCTGGATATAAGAATGCAGATATATGTAGATGCAGATGTAAAGTAGCTGCCGGCGGATGTGACATTGATTGAGAAGATTGGAGAGGCACTATATGAAACCAAGGACAGCAAAGAGTATGGAGCTTGAGGAGACAAATGCAAGATGGAATGAATGCTTAAACAGTTATGAGAAAGTGAGGCGAGGCGTGTGTTGATGAATACATCGGAGTATCTATCCGTTATCGAAAATATAAAAAGTGAAATAAAGGCTGCACAATATCATGCGACGATTCATGTGAATGCTGATATGTTGCTTTTGTATCATGATATTGGTTGTGTAATCAATGAGCATAAAGCGTGGGGGAACAAGTTTGTAGACAATCTTGCCACGGATATACGAAGTGCTTTTCCAAAGAGCAAGGGATATTCCGTCAGAAATCTGAAGTATATGGCAAAATTCGCTGAGACTTATCCGGATCGTGAATTTGTGCAGACGGTGTCTGCACAAATTCCATGGTCCCATAATATTGCAATTTTGGAAAAGGTAAAAGACCAAGAACAACGTGTATGGTATATTCATAAAACAGCAGAAAATGGATGGTCGCATAATGTTCTTGTGCATCAGATAGAAAGTGGTTTATATCAACGGCAGGTTTTGGCGGACAAGGTCACAAATTTTGAAAATCGACTGCCATCACCTCAAAGTGAGCTTGCAGCGCAGACGATGAAAGACCCATATGTGTTTGATTTTATTTCGTTTAGAGAGGACATGTTGGAACGGGATATTGAACAGGCATTGGTGAGGGATGTCACCAAGCTGCTTCTGGAACTCGGAACAGGTTTTGCATTTTTGGGGAATCAGTATCATCTGAACGTGGGCGGCGATGATTTTTATATTGACCTGTTGTTCTATAACTTGAATCTGCGCTGCTATGTAGTCATAGAACTAAAAACTGGGGAATTCAAGCCGGAATATGCCGGGCAGCTGAATTTCTATCTGTCGGCAGTGGATGGCATATTAAAGAAAGAGCAGGATAACCCGTCCATTGGTCTGCTCCTTTGTAAGAGCAAGAACAACGTGGTAGCGGAATATTCGCTCAAAGATATTTCCAAACCAATTGGTGTGAGCGAATATAAAGTGACAAGCATTCTGCCGGATGAACTGGAAGAACAACTGCCATCCGTTGAAGATATCCAGAAACGGATTAAATAAAATTTAGTATTGTAAAACTAAAATAGCAGCCTGTTGAAAAAACTTAGAATTAAATTTATGAATTCATTTACTTGACATGAAAGGGGACCGGAAAACATATGCATCTGGCAGACGTGGAGAGGCACTATATGAAACCCAGGACAGCAAAGAGTATGGAGCTATATGATATATTGCTTAGGCGCGGGGATCCGGAGCCGTTTTGCGATGAGATAACGAAAAATCTAAATACCGACTGGACAGCTCAAAGGATGATAGGATATCTGTCACACTATAAAAAGCTTCCCATGGAAGAAATCGCCGATGAAATGCTTGCGATACTCAGCGACCGCAATCGCATAATGCAAAAGCATGAGCTTGAGGAGACAAATGCAAGATGGAATGACTACTTAAACAGATAAAGTCAGGAGGATTCACATGAGAGTACTGAATATCGAAGATGATACATTTAAACACAATGATATATGCAAAGCCCTGTCAGGATGTGGGATTAAAGATGTCGAATGGTCGAATAATCTCGCGGATGGGTGGAAACAGATTAAAAACTCAATAGATAGTAATAATCCGTATGATCTGATAATTACTGATATGTATTATCCCGACGAGCCGGGCGGCAGAGAGGAACAATCAGGAGATGTTCTGATTGACAGAGTGATTAAGAACAAAATCACAATACCTGTAATTCTCTGCTCCAGCGTGAATCTCAAATACCCGGAAATATATGGTTGTGTTTATTATAGCAGGGAAAGAAACTGGGAGGCAGATATGCAGAAGCTTGTAAATAGTCTTGTGGCAGGATAATACTAATAAATCTCAAGCTTCTGATCAACCAGTGATTCACCTTCATATACAAGCTTAAGTGTGAAGAAATTTTCTTCATTTTCAAGCAGGAGCTTTAAGAAGATAGCGTCGCCTTCCCAGGTAGGAAGTGTGGGCACGATAGTTTTATCCACCCATTTGAGGTCACCTTCGTTGCATGTTATAAGCTTGCCGGAAAATTCATCAGCGGTGAAAAGACACATCAATTCAGGCTCCTGTTTATCACTTATAAAAGTTATGAGTGCGCGGAAACGGTATGATGTGAGTGTGAGCCCTGTTTCCTCTTTGACTTCGCGGAGCAAGCATTCTTCGGGTGATTCACCATTCTCGGCGTGACCGCCAACACCAATCCATTTTCCTTCATTTATATCATTTTCTTTCTTAATACGATGAAGCATGAGATATTGTCCATCGTGTTCTATGTAGCATAGAGTAGTTATTTTCATGATGTACCTCCGTCAGATGATTATAACATAATCCTATCATAAAACCGCATTTTATTGAAACATCAAGATTGGATATTGGTGATAAAAAGAAGGATGCTGCGAAACTAATGATGTATGCCTCAAAGCTTGGTGTGGAAAAGAAAGCAAGAAGGGTGGTTGGAATATGGCTGTAAAAGATATGGGGCTTTTTTACAGAAGCCACTACTTCAGATGGTAAATTTACGCAATCGAAAAAGTATGCAATCCTTGACAATTGCGGAGGTTAGGCTTACAATACTGCGGAATATATGGCAGAAAGCATAAAACAGTAAGCTGATTGAATTTCACAGATGTTTGGATGGTGATTACAATAATAGTTATAGAAGAAATTCTAATGGCAAATGGATTGACAGTTCTGATGATGTGTTATCTTTTGTCATGCAGGCGAAAGAACAGAGAGAGTCTTCATACGGAAGATAAAGTATATGATGGAATTGCAAAAGTGAATATATTGGGAGCTGTGGCTGAGACAATAAGTTTTCTTGTAGATGGAAAGAGCTTTATTGGATGCAGACAGCTCAATTATATTTCTAACAGCCTGTGTTTTATTGGTACGGTCAGTATGGGGCTGCTCTGGTGTTTATATGTGAATCTTCGTATTTATCGGAATTTTAAGAAGATATCTGAAAAAATGGCAGTTATGATGATTCCGTGGATGATAGAGGTTGTTATGGTGTTAGGCAATCTAATCAAACCGGGGATTATGTTTAAGGTATCAGCGGATAATGTATATCAGAGGACAGGAGGTGCACTGGCAGGCTATATTACACTTGTAATATATTTGGCTTACAGCTTGTATATGGTGTATCATTCGCGAAAGCAGGGAGTTAATCTGAGCTATTTTCCAGTGTTTTATTTTGTTTGTATTTGTTTTGCCGGAGTACTCATACAGCTTGTGTTTTATGGTGTTACATCATCATGGCTTATTACTGCTGTTACGTTGATATTTACACAGATGCAGTCGTATGCGGAAAATATATATATGGACGAGCTTTCGGGATTGTACAATCGCAGGTATCTTAAGGCTGTGCTTGCAAAAAGAAAAAATACAGACGCAAACTCTTTGTATGGAATTATGATGGATGTAAATGATTTCAAGTACATCAATGACAGCTTTGGACATAGTATGGGTGACAAGGCTATCAGCACAATGGGAAATATACTTTTTAAATCAATACCTGATGCGGGAATTGCAATCCGGTATGCGGGGGATGAGTTTATTGTATTGCTGACAGATGCAGATAAAGCATGTGTACTGGCTACAATAAATGAGATTAATAAAAACATTTCAAGGTTTAATGACTCAAAGGCAGAGCCATTTGAGCTGAGTGTTTCTATGGGATATGCGGAATTTGGCAAAGATGATAATGCAGAAGTATTTTTGAGAAATATGGATGATAAAATGTATGAAGAAAAACGCAGATATCATGGAGCAGCACCATCTATACCTGAATTGAATGAGGTATATGATTTTGGCCGGTAATGACTATGGTATTATGGGGGAGCACGAAAGACCTTGAGTTTATAATGAACTCAAGGTCTTTTTCTGTATTATAAGCAATGAATTTATAAAAAATATAAAAATCTGTATGAAGTTGGACTACTAAATACAGTAGATATGGTGTAAAATGATGCTTATAGTAAAGTCAGTACATTATCAAATGCAATAGAACTATGGGAATATAAGGGAATGTATATAACAATTATACGATATAAATTTTAAAAGAAGAGGGAATATCATTATGGCAAAAAAGGTTACTATAAAAGATATAGCTGATATGGCAGGGGTTTCAATCGCAACCGTTTCGCATGTTATAAACAGAACAAGATATGTGAGCCCGGACCTTGTTGAAAAAATAGAAAATATTATTATAGAAACCGGATATCATAAAAAAATAGAAGAAAAAGAAAGACGACTCAAGGTTGGAAGGCAGTCGGAAATAGTTGCAGTTATTCCAAATGTTGAAAGCACCATTTACCGTGATATGGTGGGATATTTAAAAAAATATGTTAGCATTCAGGGTTATCAGTTTTATATTGCAATTACGGACAATGATATTAAAGAAGAGGCTCAGGTACTGGAAGGACTGATACAGAATAAAAAAACAGCAGGTATTATACATGTACCAGTCAGTGATGTTGCGGCAGATTATAAAAAGCTGATTGAATCTGGAATTCCATTTGTCTGCATGGAAAGAAATATTTTGGGAGATGGTATAGACTCTGTTGAATTTCGAGATAGAGAAGCCATTTTCAAGGGAACTGATTATCTGTTAGAATGTGGTCATAAGAATATTTTGTTTTTAAGAGAAAGCTTGAAGAGTACGACGAGAGATGAAAGAACACGAGGCTTTCTCCTTGCATTAGAAGAACATGGAATCAATACAAATGATGCAAATATTTCAGACATTAATATCGAATCCGGAGCTGATAACTGTATTTTGGAAATACAAAAGGCAATGAGACGATATATGCCAACTGCAATTATGGCGGGAGGAAATAGAATTACTTTATACCTTATGAAAACAATGAGGGATAGAGGAATTGAATGTCCTGAAGAGATATCGGTTGTTGGATTTGGTGATGAGGGATGGTCGGAGTTAACGTATCCACCATTGACGATTTTAAAGAGAGATGTTGAAGGGCTGAGCAGACGAGCAGTAAATATGCTTTTTGAAAAGATAAATACAGGACATGTGATTGAACAGGATTATTATGCCGATGTAGAGTTGATAATAAGAAAATCCACAAGAATGTTGGATAATGGACCTTTTGGAGAAGAAGCAGCTACACCGGAATCAATAGTCATAACAAAAGAGGAAAAGAGCCGTTTGCGTGCCGGAAATTTCCGTGTGGCAATTTCGTTTCATTATACAGGAACATCATGGGCGGAATTACACGAAAAGGGAATCCGCGATGAGTTGGAACAATACGGAATTGATATTATATCAGTAACAGATGCACATTTTGATGCATCTTTGCAAAATGCACAGCTTGAAGGTATTCGTTTACAGAAACCGGATGCTGTAATTGCAATTCCGGCTGATGATAAAGAAACAAAAGAACAATTCCGTGAATTGGCAAAGGTGTCAAAGCTTGTTTTCCTGAGTAATGTCCCTGAGAATATGGAAAAAAATAGTTATGTTTGCTGTGTGTCTGTTAATGAGATTGAAAATGGAGTTAATGTTGGCAGAATGATGGGGGAGTACTGTAAAGGAAAACACGTGGAAGCCGGATTTATCATACATGGAGCGGTCTTTTATGGTACGCGTGCCAGAGATGAGGCAGCAGAAAAAATTATTTCAGAACAATACAAAAATATAGATATTAAGGCAATAAGAGGTTTTGGAGAAATTGAAAATGCATATCAGGTTTGTAAAGATATGATTACTGAGAATCCACAAATTAAAGTCTTGTATGTAAGCTGGGATAGACCGGCGCTGTTGGCAATTAAGGCGTTGAAAGAGATGCATAGAGAAGACATCGCTATATTTACAACTGATTTAGATTATAAAATTGCACAATTTATGGAAAGTGGTATTGTAAAGGGATTAAGTACTCAAAGACCTTACGAGCAGGGAAGAACAGCTGCGCATGTGGTAGCGAAATCTTTATTAAGTAATGATGTGCCAAAATATGTTGGAGTGCAGCCGTATGTTGTGGATTCTAAGCAGCTAGGAAGAGCATGGAAGGATATTTTTCATGAGGGAATGCCTGAAGAAATGAAATAATGCCAGATAAAATTAAATATCTAAAAAGAAATATATGTGAAGAAAAAGAATATCATTTTGATATTCTTTTTTAATTGCTAAAAATTTACGTAAAAAATACTTTTGAAACGTTAATTTGCGCAAAACACAATCGTATAATTGTTGAAAACGACGAATTAAACAAGGTTTTACGTAAAAATATTGACAAATAATAGAGCAAAATATATCATGTAATCACAGAAACAAACAAAAACAAATAAATTTACGTAAATTTAAAAAATGGAGGAAAAAACTATGGCAAAAATAAAAAAATTATTAGCATTGGGCTTATGCCTGTGTATGGCAGCAGGGATTACTGTAGGATGTGGCAATAGTAAGTCATCAAAGAATGGTACGGATTCTGGTAAGAATACAAATGATGGATTATCGTTTGCATTTTGTACTAATACCTTAAACAATACATTTCAAAGCTCAATTGATTCAAAGCTAAAAGAACTGTGTGACAAAGATGGAATATCATATACATGTTTAGATCCTGACTATGATTTGAATAAGCAGCTTAGCCAGTTGTCAGATGTAGCAAATAATGGATATGATGCAGTATTTGTTATTCCTGTTGATTCAGCAGGAATAACATCAGGACTGGCAGAAATAAGCGAAGCTGGTATTCCTATATTTAATGTAGACACTGCAGTTATTGATGATGACCTTGAGAGCTTTGTAACACAATTTGTTGGAACTAATGCGTATATGGCAGGCCAGCTTGTTGGAGAACAGATGGTTAAGGATCATCCGGATGGAGGAAATATTGCAATTTTGGATTTCCCTTCAAATGAAAGCTGTGTTGATCGTGTAAATGGATTTCTTGATGGACTTGGAGACAGCAAAGATAAGTTTAAGATAGTAGCCCAGCAGGATGGTGGAGCAGCCTTAGACAAATCGATGGAGCTGGCAGAAGACATTATTACAGCATCTCCTGATATGGATGCATTTTTCTGTATCAATGATCCATCTGCACTTGGTGCTGCAGCTGCTATTAAAGCAGCAAATAAAACAGGCAAAATTGGTGTATATAGTATTGATGCCTCACCGGATGGAAAACAGGCATTACTGGATGGTGAATTTACAGCTGTTGCATGTCAGGTACCTGTACAGATTGCAGATTATTCTTTTAAGGAAGCTGTAAAGTATGTTAATGGAGATACTAAAATTGATGAGAAAAAGGTATATCTCGATTCGCATTTAGTGTCTAAGGATGAGGCTGAGAAAACTCTTAAAGAATGGCAATAATAAGGGAGAGTTATTATGGGACAGACAGTATTAGAAATGACAGGGATAAAGAAAAGCTTTGCGGGTATTTACGCTTTAAATGGAATTGACTTTTCTTTGGAACTGGGCGAAGTACATGCACTGCTTGGTGAGAATGGAGCAGGAAAGTCAACATTAATTAAAGTGCTTGGCGGAATTTATCAGCCGGATTGTGGATTGATAAAAGTTAATGGAAAAGAAGTGAAAATTGATGGAGTCCCAGCAGCAAGAGCAAATGGTATAGGTATAATACACCAGGAAATAGTATTGGTGCCTTACCTTACAGTTGCACAAAATCTGTTTTTGGGAAGAGAAATTAGAACTAGACTTGGAACCTTGGATGAAGCGGAGATGAACCGCAGGGCAGCAGATATGATCTCTGCCCTGGGGGTCAATATAAAAGCTGAAACAGTAGTTGAGAAGCTGACTATCGCACAACAACAAATGGTAGAGATTGTAAAAGCTGTATCGTTTAACGGAAAAATAATTGTTATGGATGAACCTACATCATCTCTTTCAAATGAAGAGGTAGAGCAGCTATTTGGAATTATTGAGAATCTAAGGAAGAAAAAAGTAAGTATTATTTATATTTCTCATAGAATGGAAGAGTTATTCCGAATATCAGATCGAATTACTGTTATCAGAGACGGAACATATGTAGGAACCAAAAAAACTGTCGAGACGAATGCGAATGAATTGGTAGCAATGATGGTTGGAAGAGATCTTGATAATTTCTATGTAAGAGATTATTGCGATGTGGAACATGCTCCAATTGCACTTGAAGTAAAAAATCTATCACGTCAGGGAACATTTGAAGATATCAGCTTTTCGGTTCATAAAGGCGAGATACTTGGATTTGCAGGGCTGGTAGGTGCTGGAAGAAGTGAGATTATGGAAGCTGTTTTCGGAGCAAGACCATATGATGCCGGTCAGATTTTCCTGAGTGGAGATGAAGTGCATTTTAAAAATCCTATGCAGGCAATTAAATCAGGAATCGCATTGGTTCCTGAGGACAGAAAAAAACAGGGGCTTGTACTGGGAAACAGCGTTGCATTCAATTTAACTTTATCGAGTCTGCGTTTTTGTATGAATGGAATTGCTGTCAGTGAAAAAAAGCGTGATTCGATTATTGAACATTATAGTAAAAGACTTAGGATTAAAGCAGCTTCTCCGGAGATTGAAGCAGGTAGTCTTTCGGGTGGAAATCAACAGAAGGTTGTACTTGGAAAATGGCTTGCAACAAAGCCGGATGTCTTGATTCTGGATGAGCCTACAAGAGGCGTAGATGTAAATGCCAAGTATGAAATATATACTGTAATAAATGAACTGGCAAAGGAAGGCATTGCAATTATTATGGTTTCAAGTGAATTGCCTGAGATTATCAACATGTGTGATAACGTTTGTGTTATAAGAGCAGGTAAGCTTGTTGGAAAGCTTGGAAAAGACCAGATGAATCAGGAAGAAATTATGAAGTATGCTGCAGGAGGCGTAGAGTAATATGAGTGAGAAGAAAAGAGAAGTAAATGCATTTGGAAAAAGAAATCCATTTACTTCAATTATAAAAGGCAATATAGGAATTATTGCAGTATTGATTATTATGTGCGTAATAGTGTCAATTGCAACGGATAAATTCCTTACAACAAATAATATAATTTCTGTTTTAAGACAAATTTCAATAAATACATATATCGCACTGGGAATGACACTCGTAATTATACTGGGACACATTGATTTGTCGGTTGGTTCAATTGTTGCGATGTCGGGAACCCTTACGGTTGGACTTACTGTAAATCAGGGAATGCCACTTATAGTAGCAATAATTATTGGATTGGCAGTAGGAACTCTTGCTGGATTTATCAGTGGATTTATAGTATCTCATTTTAAGGTACCTGCATTTATTATTACAATGGCAATGATGAATATTGCAAGTGGTATTGCATATGTGTATACAGGTGGACAGTCTACACGTATTACAGATAAGATGTTTATAGCTATAGGTACAGGATATTTGTTTAATGTAATTCCGCTTCCGGTAGTATATATGGTAATTTTGATTGCAATATTCAGTTTCCTTTTAAGCAAAACTAAATTTGGAACTTATGTATATGCAATTGGAGGAAACAGGGAAGCTGCAAGATTATCCGGCGTTCCTATTAAAAAAATAGAAATTATTGTATTTACGCTTTCAGGTGCGCTTGCAGCCTTCGCAGGACTTGTTCTTTGCTCAAGAATGTATTCAGGACAGCCATCAGTAGGAAGTGGATATGAATTGGATGCAATTGCTGCATGTGTACTTGGTGGAACATCAATGACCGGAGGAAAGGGCCGGATAAGTGGAACTGTATTTGGTGCAATGGTAATTGGAATTATTTCCAATGGATTAAATCTGATAGGAGTTTCATCTTATTGGCAGCTAATTATTAAGGGTCTGATTATTGCATGTGCAGTTCTGCTGGATTGTCAGAAGGATAAAATAGCGTTGTTAAAAAATAAGGTAAGGGCTGCAAAATAAATTGGAAAGGAAATCTGTTCGTTTTTTACAATACAGAGAAAGATAAGCAAATGGAAATTTTTCGTAAAATGTCTTTCGCGGATTCTACGGGAGATGCAATTCCGTTTTACCACGAAGGAAAATATCATATTTTTTCACTTACATCTCCACCGGGAACGACCGTCTATCCGGAGAGACTGCGTACAACCTGGAGCCATAGTATATCGGATGACTTAGTGCATTGGCAGGAGCTTCCGACGGCATTATATCCGGGAGAAGGAGATGAACCGGATGCTTCAGGAGTGTGGACCGGTTCAGTAATATATGGTGAGGGACAATATCATGCATTTTATACAGGATATTGTCTAACAGCGGAGTTTCAGCAGACCATATGTCACGCAACAAGCGATGATGGAATAACGTGGACAAAAGATATCGCAAATCCGGTTATTACTCCGATGACAGAGCTTTATGAAAAACTTGATTGGAGAGATCCGTATGTTTTTTATAATGAAGAAGATGAAAATTATTGGATTTTGATTTCAGCGAGAAGACTTGATATGCCGGTTACACGAAGGGGCTGTATAGTGCTGTACCGTTCAAAGAACTTAAAGGATTGGACGTATTATGGACCAATATATTCACCGGGGCATACAAACTGTCCGGAATGTCCGGAAATGTACAAGATGGGAGGTCACTGGTATTTGTCTTACTCAAGATTTTCAGAGTTTGTAAATACAATATACCGTGTATCAGAGTCTCCTTTTGGTCCGTGGAGAAAACCTAAAAAGGATGGTATTGGTGGAAGACGCTTTTATGCTGCTAAGTCAATGCAAAATGATGATGGAAGACGTTTTTATTTTGGATGGGCGCATGATCGTGCAGAGCAGAGTGACAAAGGTGAATGGTATTGGGGTGGAACATTTTGTATTCCACATGAAGTGGTGCCAACCGAAAATGGAGAGTTAAATGTAAAGTTACCATGTGAATATGAGCATATATTTGATAAAGCTGTTAATTGGAAATATATATCAGTTCTTGGAAATGCAAAAGATTATGGTGAAAAAACTATAACATTGAATGCGCTGGAAAGCTGTTCATATGGATTTTTGAGACATACGGAAGAAAGCTATATGCTGACATGCAAAATAGTACCAAGAGAAACATATGATACGTTTGGTATTCTTTTAAAGTCTGATAAAGAGGCAAGTGGATGTTTATTTCTTGAATTTGACAAAGCGATGCAAAGAGTCTCATTTTTAAATCTTCCGATGGGAGTTGATCCATTTTGGGTGCAGTCGTGTCAGGCGGTTCCACCGGCAACCGAGCCGGGACCAGATGGGGTGCGTGTCTGTGAGAAAACAATGCAAATTGAAGACGGAAAGGCAATAGACGTAAAGATTATTGTGGATCATGACATGATAGAGGCATTTATTGATGAACAGATAGCGTTCACATATAGAATATATGCCAAACCGGAATTTGAAACTGGTATAATTGCTCAGGATTCAAATGTTGAATTCTATAATTTAAGCATTTCCGGAAAATAATTGCGAATGGGAGAGACATGGATGGAAAAAGAATATGATATAGTTGCGATGGGAGAATTATTAATTGATTTTACACCGGCAGGAGTTTCAGAAACCGGCATGTGTCTTTATGAACGTAATCCGGGAGGGGCACCGGTAAATATGCTTACTGCAGCAGCTAAAGCAGGATTGAGAACAGCCTTTATAGGCAAGGTTGGAAATGACATGCATGGTAAATTCTTAATAGAAGCTGTTGAAAATCAAAATATTAATAGCGATGGCATTATATTGGATGATAATGTATTTACTACACTTGCATTTGTAAATCTTACAAAAGATGGAGAAAGATCATTTGCGTTTGCAAGGAAACCCGGAGCAGATACAATGATAGGGTACAAGGAAGTCGATACGGAATTATTACAGAATACAAAAGTTTTTCATGTGGGTTCACTCTCTCTTACTGATGAACCTGCACGTTCCACTACATTCCAGGCAGTGAAATGTGCAAAAAATGCAGGTGCAGTTATATCATATGACCCCAACTACAGGGCGCCTCTTTGGAATAATGAGAAGACTGCTATAGAACGTATGCGTTCAATGCTTCCGTTTGCAGATATGATTAAACTGTCTGATGAAGAAACTGCTTTACTTACGCCATACGAAAATCCGGATGAAGCAGCAAACTATTTATTAGACCATGGAATAAAAATAGTTGCAGTGACACTCGGAAAAGAAGGGGTGTTAATATGTAATAGGAAGGATCATCAAAAGGTAAGTGGTTTTTCAAGTCAAGTAGTAGATACTACAGGGGCAGGAGATTCATTTTGGGGCGGATTTATGTCTCAATTTGTAAAAAGCAAACTTAACCCTGAAGATTGTTCTATGGAAGAATTAAAAAAATTTGCAAGGTATGGAAATGCAGTAGCAAGCCTGTGCATAGAAAAAAAAGGAGGAATATTGTCGATTCCTGAAGAAAAAGAAACTTTTAAACGTTTACAGCTAAGTGTGTGAAAAAACAATCGTAGTGCAAAATAATTGAAAATATACGATTATAACCTCACTTTCAATTTAAATAAACATAGTAATGAAAAATGCAACATTTCTCTAAGAAATGTTGCATTTTTCGTCTAAGAACAAGGATTTTTGTGGGAAGTGGTCGTCAAAAAAGGCAGATACAACCAATAAAGGGCAAATATAATTTTTAAATAAGTTGCAATTAGGTGTAAAGTATTAGAATTGATGTCCGATATAGTAACTGTAAGATAAAAAATGCAACATTTCTTAGAGAATTGTTACATTTCACATAAGCATGGAAATAGCTTAAATCAAGTGCACGGAGGTATACAGAATGCTTAAATTATCGCTAAAAGAGGGAGAATATGTAAATATCGGAGACAACATCAGAGTGGTCTATGCCGGAGGAAGCGGAAAGAACGGACGGCTTATGATAGATGCTCCAAGAGAGATGAACATCTCAAGGTCAAACAATGATCCAAATCCTGAGAAGAGAAAAGATACATATTATCCGGAGCCAAAGATTTCAGAGGAAGCACAGCATGAAATCAAGAAGATTATTTGGAATGAAAGACAGAAAAAGGCGAAATCTGAAACAGATAAGAAAGCATAACTAATTACGTTAATAGGCGGCCGTGGCAGATGCCACAACCCGGAAAGCCGTTTGTTATAAAACAACAAAGTGACTGCAAATACCAAAAACAAAGCAGTTACTAAACACCTCGGGAAAAGGACTTCCAGAGGTCAAACATAATAACCCATGAATATGGGACAAGGAGGATTATATTATGGTAGTACAACACAACATGCAGGCAGCAAATGCCAACAGAATGCTCAACGTAACAACAAGCGCACAGTCAAAGAGCACAGAGAAGCTTTCATCAGGCTACAGAATCAATCGTGCAGCAGATGATGCAGCTGGACTTACAATTTCTGAGAAGATGAGAAAGCAGATCAAGGGACTTGACAGAGCTTCAACAAATGCAGAGGATGGCGTTTCAGCAGTACAGACAGCAGAAGGTGCTCTCACAGAGGTTCACTCAATGCTTCAGCGTATGAATGAGCTTGCAACACAGTCTGCAAACGGAACAAACTCTACAACAGATCGTAAGGCAATCCAGGATGAGATAGACCAGCTTACAACAGAAATTGATCGTGTATCTGAGACAACAAAGTTCAACGAGACATATCTGTTAAAAGGAAATACTGATGGAACTACTTCAAAGGTAAAACTTAATGCACATGATGCAGGCCTTGCTGGAAAACTTACAGATAACGGAAATGGAACAGCAACATTTAAGGCTGATACATTAGCAGTAGGTGACAAAGTTAAGATTGCAGGAAAAGAATATACAATTGGAAATTCAGCAGATTCAGCAGATTATGCTAAGAAGGGTGAAACAGCTGTAAAGCCAGTTGGTATTAGTGATTCTGTAACATCAGGAAATACAACGACAACAATTGTTGCAAAAGTGACAACTGCTACAGCTGCTACAGCTGCTAACTGGTCAGATGGTAATAAATTTAAAGATGCAGATGGAACAGAGTGGACTATTGCGACTGCAACAGATGAAACAGCACATACTGTAAAAGTAGCTGATATTGCAAACTATCTTAAGGATGGATGTACAATTGTATCAAGTGCTAATACTAAATTAGTTGGAACATCGGTAGTTGATGATCTTGGAAAAAATGAAGTGTCAATTGCAGATACAACTGGTATTACAGCATTACAGAATGGAATAAAAGCTGGAGATACAGTTACTGTTAACGGCACAACAAAGACAGTTACAGCAGAAACTCCGAAAACATATGATGAAATTAAAGCATTGACGGCTCTAGATGAAAAAGATACAGCTGTTAAGATTGGTTCAAAATCATATAAAATCGGAACAAGCACAGACGAAGCAACAGGATATATTACAAAAGATGATTTCCTTGCAGCTATTAAAGATGGTGACAAGGTTACAGTTGGTGCGAATGTATATACTGCAATTATAAAATCTTCAGATGATGATTCAATTACTCTAGAGGATGCTTACGGCAAGATGGCTAAAGAGCTTGAAACAGCAAGTTCTATCGGTGCAGATACAGCAGCCACTGTTAAGAATAACGGAAACGGAACCTTTGATATAACAAAAGGAACAGTAGATGTTAAGGAAGCTCTTTCATTCAATCTTCATGTAGGAGCTGATGCTGATTCTACAAATAAGATTACAGTTGATATTGATTCAATGAGTTCAGCAGGACTTGGAATTAAGGGTATCAAGGCCGATACAGAGCAGGATGCAACATATGCAATTGATGCTATCGCAGATGCTATTTCTCAGGTTTCTTCACAGAGATCAGCTCTCGGAGCTATTCAGAACAGACTTGAGCACACAATCAACAACCTCGACAACGTAGTTGAGAATACTACATCAGCTGAGTCTCGTATCCGTGATACAGATATGGCTGAAGAGATGGTTAACTACAGCAAGAACAACATTCTTGCACAGGCTGGACAGTCTATGCTTGCACAGGCTAATCAGTCAAACCAGGGTGTACTTTCACTCTTACAGTAATCATCTACAATTTAATGTTGTACAAAGCAAGAAGAGCTCGAAAGGAGCTCTTTTTGTTGTGCTGCATTAATATTTTGTTTATAAAAGAGTAAGAAAGTAAACACAGCATTTTCACAATTGCCCCGTATACTGACATTGTAAACAAAAGAAATACTCATATTAATCTTTTTCATATTTTTAGCCGGTGCACTCCACATGTACCGGCTACCTCTTTAATAGTAAGTAATGAAAAATCAGTTGATTCCGTAAAGTCCCTCGCTTATAATGATATTAAAGCAGAGGGCCTTTCAGTCGATGAATCTAAAGAATTGAAGCCGGAAAATGCTGGTATCTAATATTCCAATCAGTCAGGAATTTAGAGAGGATGTGAGCGTTATGTGTAATCTGAGTACAGGAATTGAAGAAAGAGCTACTGAAAAGACAAGCGAAAAGTTTATTCTGAATATGTATAAAAAAGGTTATACATTGGATCAGATCGCAGATGTAGCTGAAACAGGTGTTGATGAAGTTGAGGCGATTATTAAGAAGAAGGAGCCTGCAATGGCGTAACTATCATTAGCAAAAATAAAACGTAAATTCTTGCATAACTCCATAGTATATGTTACGATTTTACTGTTGTTAAGACGAATCTAAAGGATGATGCTTGCACGCATCATCCTTTTTAAATACAGGAGAAGTAAATGGATATCAAAAGACAGGAAAGAGCGCCGATTTATGAGGCTCTTGAGGAGTTTAAGAAGAAGAGAGTGGTGCCGTTTGACGTGCCGGGTCACAAGAGAGGCAGAGGAAATCCTGAGCTGGTGCATCTGCTCGGAGAAAAGTGTGTAGGGCTTGATGTCAATTCAATGAAGCCGCTTGACAATTTGTGCCATCCGGTTTCGGTAATCAGAGAGGCGGAGGAGCTTGCGGCAGATGCCTTTGGAGCGGCAAATGCTTTTCTTATGGTGGGAGGCACCACATCTGCGGTGCAGGCCATGATTTTGTCCACCTGCAAGGCAGGAGACAAGATTATACTGCCGAGAAATGTTCATAAAAGCGCCCTCAATGCACTTGTGCTTTGCGGAGCAATACCGGTTTATGTCAATCCGCAGACGAATGCCAAGCTTGGTATTTCGCTTGGAATGGAGATTGACCAGGTGGCGAGGGCTATTGAGGAAAATCCGGATGCAAAGGCAGTGCTTGTAAACAATCCGACGTATTACGGAATCTGCTCTGATCTTAAGTCGATAGTTGCGCTGGCTCATTCGAAGGGAATCAAGGTGCTCACGGATGAGGCACATGGAACACATCTTTATTTTGGAAAGGGGCTTCCGATATCGGGAATGGCAGCCGGGGCAGATATGTCTGCGGTATCGATGCACAAATCAGGTGGAAGCCTGACACAGAGCTCGATTCTGCTCACCGGAAGGGATGTGAATGCTGATTATGTGAGGCAGATTATCAACCTCACCCAGACAACGAGCGCATCGTATCTGCTATTGTCAAGCCTTGATATATCAAGAAGAAATTTAGCACTCAGAGGCGAGGAATCCTTTGCCAAGGTGGCGCAGATGTCGGAGTACGCAAGGCAGGAGATTAATTCCATAGGCGGCTATTATGCGTATGGGCGTGACCTTGTAAACGGCACGAGCATATATGATTATGATGTGACAAAGCTGTCCATCTATACGCTCGATATAGGGCTTGCAGGAATAGAGGTATATGATCTGCTGCGTGATGAGTATGATATCCAGATAGAGTTTGGAGATATCTGTAATATACTTGCGTATATATCAATCGGTGACAGAATACAGGATATAGAGAGGCTTGTAGGTGCGCTGGAGGATATCAAGCGCCTTTACAGCAAGGACAAGACCGGACTTTTGTCGGGAGAGTACATAAATCCAAAGGTGGCGGTATCGCCGCAGGAGGCGTTTTATTCGCAGAAGAAATCAGTGCGCATTATGGACGCGGTAGGCGCTGTAAGTGGTGAGTTTGTCATGTGTTATCCACCGGGAATCCCGATTCTTGCACCGGGAGAGCTTATTACAAAAGAGATTGCGCAATACATTGTCTACGCAAAGGAAAAGGGCTGTTCAATGCAGGGAACAGAGGATCCTGCGGTAGAATATCTTAAGGTATTGGAGCAGTAAACAGGAGGAAAAGCTATGCAAATGTGGTTTTCACAATATCATACTGTCAATGTCAAGCTGGATGTAAGGATACAGGAGCAGCTTTTTTCAGGGCAGAGTGATTATCAGAAAATAGATGTGTTTAAATCATATGAGTTTGGCAAAATGGTTGCGCTGGATGGCGAGATTGTTTTTTCGGACACAGATGAGTTTATATATGATGAGATGGTCACACATGTGCCGATGGCGGTCCATCCGAATGCAAAAAGGATACTTATAATAGGTGGCGGCGACGGCGGCGTGGCAAAGGAGCTAATCAAATATCCGTCTGTCGAGCATATTGATGTGGTTGAGACAGACAAGATGTTTGTCGATGTATGCAGGCGGTTTTTTCCAGAGGTAGCATGTGGACTTGAGGATGAAAGAATTTCCATGTTTTATGATGATGGTCTGCGATTTTTACGCAGAAAGCATGATGAATATGATCTGATAATCAACGATTCCACAGACCCGCTCGGACATACGGAGGGACTTTTCACAAAAGAGTTTTACGGAAGCTGTTATAAGGCACTAAAGGATGATGGAATCATGGTTTACCAGCACGGCAGTCCTTTTTATGATGAGGATGAGCTTGAGTGCCGGAAAATGCACAGAAAGGTGTATAAATCATTTCCTATAAGCAGGGTATATCAGGCACATATTCCAACCTGTCCGTCAGGCTACTGGCTGTTTGGGTTTGCATCGAAGAAATATCATCCGCTTTATGATCTGGATGCAAAAAGATGGGATGCACTGGGGCTTAAAACCTGGTATTATACAACACATTTACACAGGGGAGCCTTCATGCTTCCGAAATATGTGGAGGATTTACTCGAGGAAGAGGAAACAAAGTAAAACAAATTAGAAAAACTATATCATAACCAAAGCGAATCAGGAGGGACAAAAATGAGCAGATTACTTATTATCGGATGTGGTGGAGTTGCGCAGGTGGCAATCAGAAAATGCTGCCAGAACAGCGAGGTATTTACCGAGATTATGATTGCAAGCAGAACCAAGTCAAAATGTGATGACTTAAAGGCAAAGCTTGAGGGAAAGACAAGCACAAAAATTGAGACTGCAAAGGTTGATGCCGACAATGTGGAGGAATTAAAAGAGCTGATTAATGCATACAAGCCGGATGCGGTTTTAAATGTTGCGCTTCCGTATCAGGATCTTACAATCATGGATGCATGTCTTGCGTGTGGAGTTGACTACATCGATACTGCCAACTATGAGTGTGAGGATACTGAGGATCCAAAGTGGAGAGCAATCTACGAAAAGCGCTGCAAGGAGCTTGGATTTACAGCATATTTCGATTATTCATGGCAGTGGGCATATCAGGAGAAATATAAGGAGGCAGGGCTTACAGCTATTCTTGGAAGCGGATTTGACCCGGGTGTGACCTCTGTTTATTCTGCATATGCGCTTAAGCATTATTTTGATGAAATACATACTATAGACATTCTCGACTGCAATGGCGGTGACCACGGATACCCGTTTGCGACAAACTTTAATCCGGAGATAAATCTGCGTGAGGTTTCTGCGAACGGCTCATACTGGACAGACGGCCACTGGGTAGAGACAAAGCCTATGGAGTGGAGAGCGCAGTACAATTTTGATCAGGTCGGAGAAAAGGATATGTATCTGCTTCACCACGAGGAGATTGAGTCGCTCGCCAAAAATATTCCGGGAATAAAGAGAATCAGATTTTTCATGACCTTTGGACAGAGCTATCTCACACACATGAAGTGTCTTGAGAATGTCGGCATGCTAAGAACAGACCCGATCATGGTGGACGGAAAGGAAATAGTGCCAATACAGGTGCTTAAGGAGCTGCTTCCTGACCCTGCATCCCTGGGACCTCGCACAGTCGGAAAGACAAATATCGGATGTATTTTTACAGGTGTCAAGGACGGAAAGGAAAAGTCAATCTACATCTATAATGTATGCGACCATCAGGAGTGCTACAAGGAGGTTGAGTCGCAGGCGATTTCTTATACCACAGGTGTGCCGGCAATGATTGGTGCCATGATGGTAGTAAAGGGACTCTGGAAGAAGCCGGGAGTGTTCAATCTCGAGGAGATGGATCCGGATCCATACATGGAGGCTCTTAATAAGTTCGGACTGCCTTGGCAGGTAGTGGAGAATCCGGTTCCTGTGGATTGTTACAAGACTGAGGATGAGTCAGTACATATGGATTAGTCCGGAGGCCGGTATGAAGATAAATGAATTAAGAACTCCCTGTTATGTGATAGACGAGGGAAAATTAACTGAAAATCTTTTGATATTAAACGGTGTCATGCAAAGGACAGGTGCAAGGATTCTTCTGGCACAGAAGGCATTCAGCGCATTTTATGAATATCCTCTTATCGGCAGATATCTAAGCGGGACAACTGCAAGCGGGCTTTTTGAGGCCCGCCTTGCACATGAAGAAATGGGAAAGGAAAACCATGTATTCTGTCCCGCTTTTTTGCCGCAGGAGATGGATGAGCTGGTAGAAATATGTGACCATATTGTATTTAATTCCGTATCGCAGTATCTGCTTCACAGGGAGAAAATCGAAAAGGCTGATAAAAAAATAAGTGTCGGGCTAAGAATAAACCCTGAGTGCTCCACACAGGAGGGGCATGAGATATATGATCCATGTGCGCCGGGCTCAAGGCTTGGGATAACGGGAGATGCACTCGATAAGGCTATTAAAAACGGGCTTGATTTATCACGTATAGAGGGCTTTCATTTTCACACGCTCTGTGAACAGGATTCGGATGCGCTCGAAACGACTCTTGCAGCGGTAGAGGAGAAATTCGGAGATTTGCTGTATGGTCTAAAGTGGCTCAATATGGGAGGCGGACACCACATCACAAGGGCAGACTATGACATTGAGAGGCTTGAAAAATGTATTACGCATATGCGTGACAAATATGACCTGCAAATCTATCTGGAGCCGGGAGAGGCGGTTGCGCTTGATGCAGGCTATCTGGAGACAACGGTGCTTGATATAGTTGAAAACAATGGCATAAAGATACTCATTCTGGATACCTCCGCAGCCTGCCATATGCCGGATGTGCTTGAGATGCCGTACCGTCCGCCGCTTATGGACAGTGGCGAGCCGGGTGAGAAGAAGTATACCTACAGATTGTCCTCATGTACCTGTCTGGCAGGTGATGTGATAGGGGATTATTCATTTGACAGAGAGATAAAAACCGGCGACAGGCTGTGCTTTTGCGATATGGCAATCTACTCGATGGTCAAAAATAATACCTTTAACGGCATGCCGCTTCCGGACATTGCAGTAATGGATGAAAATAACGATTGTAAGGTTATCAGGAGATTCGAATATGAAGATTTTAAATGCAGGCTGTCCTAGAGCAGACGGCTTTTATATGCCGGCAGAGTATGCTCCCCATAAGGGTACTATCATCATCTGGCCAAAGCGCCCGGGCTCATGGATTTACGGTGCCGGGAGGGCAAGAGAGGCTTTTGCGGAGGTGATATGTGCAATAGCAGAGTCTGAGCAGGCATATGTGCTCGCTGAGGCAGATGTGATAGACAATGCAAGGTCTGTTGTGGAAGCTGTCAGAAAGCAGAAAAATTATCAGGAAAATTTCCCGGTGAAATATATACAAATGGAGTCAGATGATGCCTGGGCCAGAGATGTGGGGCCGACCTTCGTGAAAAATGAGGATGGCGCTGTCAGAGGAATCGACTGGTGTTTTAATGCCTGGGGCGGCAAGGTGGACGGACTGTACGCAGACTGGACAAAGGATGACAGAGTAGCGGCTTTATTTTGCAACAAAGCCGGATACGACATGTATGATGCGCATCCGTTTGTCTTAGAGGGTGGAGCCATCCACACAGACGGAGAGAAAACTGTGATAGTGACGGAAAGCTGTCTGCTAAGCAAGGGCAGAAATCCGGAATTATCGAAGTCTGAAATAGAACAGAAATTAAAGGATTATCTCGGTGCCGAAAAAATTATCTGGATTCCTTATGGAATATACAATGATGAAACCAACGAGCATGTGGACAACGTATGTGCATTTACAAGCCCGGGGCATGTGGTGCTTGCGTGGACTGATGACATGGATGACCCACAGTATCAGATGTCCTCAGCGGACCTTGAAATATTGGAAAATGAAACTGATGCGAGGGGTAGAAAAATTGAGGTTCACAAAGTTTACATTCCAAAGAATCCGGTGTGTATCACAGAATATGAGCTTTCGGGCTTCACCTTTGAGGAGGGTGAGGATGAGCGCGAGGCAGGAGAACGCTTAGCGGCAAGCTATGTGAATTTTTACATCACAAACGGCGGTGTGCTCATTCCTCAGTTTGGTGATGTGATGGATGAGCCTGCGCTTAAGGCAATCGGAAGCCTTTTTGAGGGAAGAAAAGTGTATCCGATATATGCGCGTGACATAATTGTCGGCGGGGGAAATATACACTGTATCACACAGCAGATACCGCAGTAATTTAATTCAGGATGAGAAAGGTGAATAGTATGAGAGAGGTTACAATTGCTGCAATCCAGATGAGCTGCAGCCGTGACGTAAAAGAAAATATTGAAAAAGCAGCAAAGCTTATAAGGGCTGCAGCAGAGGCAGGAGCACAGATAATACTTCCTTCGGAGCTATTTGAGAGACAGTATTTCTGTCAGGAGAGGCGGTACGATTATTATGACTATGCAAAGCCGCTTTCTGAAAATGATGCGGTGCAGAGCATGAAGGCACTTGCAAAGGAGCTTGGAGTAGTGATTCCTGTGAGCTTTTATGAGGCGGGAGAGGGCAGACAGCTTTTCAACTCAGTGGCGGTGATAGATGCCGACGGAGAGGTGCTTGGAATATACCGAAAGACACATATCCCGGATGATCATTATTATCAGGAGAAGTTTTACTTCACACCGGGAAATACAGGCTTTAAAGCTTTTAAGACAAGGTATGCAACCATTGGAGTCGGTATATGCTGGGATCAGTGGTTCCCGGAAACGGCAAGAGGCATGGCTTTAAAGGGCGCGGAGATACTTTTTTACCCTACAGCCATAGGCAGCGAGCCGATACTGGAATGTGACAGCATGCCGCACTGGAGACGGTGCATGACCGGACATGCAGCCTGCAATCTGATGCCGGTTGTGGCGGCAAACAGGATAGGCACAGAGGAGGTTGTACCGTGTGCAGAAAACGGAAACCAGAGCTCTGCACTGACATTTTACGGTTCTTCGTTTATCACAGATGCGACCGGAGAGGTTGTTGAGCAGATGGACAGAGTATCGGAGGGCTTCGTACTCCACAGTTTTGATTTGGATGAGCTGGAGAGTGAGAGAAAGAGCTGGGGACTGTTCAGGGACAGGCGGCCGGAGATGTATGGGGAGAATTAGCTTAGATTACCCTAATGATTGCAAATTTATTTAAAGTTAATTTAAAAACACAGGATACAGCAAAGGCGCTATATCCTGTGTTTTTTATAGTTCCATATTAGTGTATTAGAACATCGGAAAAATACATATTATTGCTTCAACAGCACTTTGATGTCTTCCTCAGGTGTGGTAATAGGTGCAATCCCATAGTTTTCTACCAGAAAGTTCAGAATATTAGGAGAAAGGAACGCCGGTAGAGAAGGACCGAGACGGATATTTTTTATACCAAGATGTAACAGTGTTAAGAGGATGCAGACTGCTTTCTGTTCATACCAGGAGAGTACAAAGGAAAGCGGAAGCTCGTTTACTGAACATCCAAATGCATCCGCAAGTGCTATTGCAACCTGTATCGCGCCATAAGCGTCATTACACTGTCCCATATCCATCAGTCGCGGAAGACCACCAATTTCTCCGAGATTTAGATCGTTGAAACGAAATTTTCCACATGCCAGAGTCAGGATGATACTGTCAGAAGGCGTCTGTTTTACAAATTCTGTATAGTAATTTCTGCCCGGTTTGGCACCATCGCAGCCTGCAACCAGGAAGAAATGACGGATAGCTCCTGATTTTACGGCCTCTATTACCGTATCCGCATGGGACAGGATTGCTGAATGACCAAAACCGGTTGTTACCTGTGTGCCGCCATTTATGCCTGTGAAGATCTGATCCTCCTTGTAACCACCGAGCTCAAGTGCTTTTTCAATAACAGGAGTGAAATCTTTCTGTTCATCGATATGAACAGTACCCGGGAAGGCAACCACTTCTGTTGTGAACACTCTGTCGATGTAGCTGCTTTTTGGAGGCATCAGACAATTTGTGGTGTAGAGAATAGGAGCAGGAATATGATCAAATTCTTTTTGCTGATTCTGCCATGCTGTTCCGAAATTTCCTTTCAAGTGAGGGAATTTCTTTAAGAGTGGATATGCATGGGCAGGGAGCATTTCACCATGAGTGTAGATATTGATTCCCTTTCCGTTTGTCTGTTCAAGCAAAAGCTGCAGGTCCTTTAAATCGTGTCCGGTTACTACGATAAAAGGTCCCTTTTCCACCGTAAGCGTAACATCTGTTGGCTCCGGTGTTCCATAGGTTTGTGTATTTGCCTTGTCTAGAAGTGCCATGCACTTTAGATTGATTTCACCTACTTTGAGAACTGTTGGAAGCAGTTCATCCATACTTTCTGCGTAACCAATCTTGAACAAGGCTTCACAGAAAAACTGATTTACCTCGGGATCTTCAAAATTCAGGACATATGCATGATAGGCATATGCAGCCATTCCGCGAATACCAAAGAGAATAAGTGACTTCAGGGAACGGATATCTTCATCAGCATTCCATAGCTGTTGCATATCATATTCGTCAGTTCGTCCACAAGGAGACTGACATTTATTACAGTCGCCAACCAGAGAGGCTTTTTCTGTTCTGACCTTTTGTATCATATCTTCGATTGCTGCATTATCAAAGCTTACATTTGTAATTGTGGTAAATAAGCCCTCGATAATGGTCTGCCATGTCTTTTTTGAAACAGCTGATGTGTCATCGACTGCTCTCGCCAGACCAATCAGTGCGCCTGTCAATTCATCCTGTAACTGTGCAGTATCTGCCTTTTTTCCGCAGACACCTATATTTTCGGTACAGCCGGTGCATCCGGCCGTTTGTTCACATTGAAAACAAAACATCTTTTTTTCCTCCATCAGTAGTTTTTTTATGTTTCTGATAGAATAATAGCGTTATAAAAACAACTTGTATGTTTGATTTCCAACATAAAGAAAACTTTGAAAAAAATTTGTCTATTTTAATCAAGCAATTCAATCAATTTATCAAGAAATGCCTCTTCCCCAAAAGTATTAAGCTTGAAAAAAACAGCCTGGCTTCCACCTGCCGTAATTGCGGAAAGGTGAACAGGCTCCTCGCCATTTTGAAAAAGTGTAACATTGAGACTTACCCTGTTACCACCGGTATAGCTGTAGCGTTCAAATACCCTGACGCTGCAACGCGCATCCCCACTTCGAAAGTCACTGGAATCCTCCAGAGATGCTGACACACTGCCATTTATTATTCCGTCTTCAATCGTGGAAAGTAACTGGTCAAAATCTTTATTGATAATTCTCTCTATTTTTGCCATATACAAGCCCTCCTCTTTCATCATATATCATAATTGTGATAGGTTTTCTTAATCATAAGTATATAACACAGTCTGTAATCTGACAATGAGTTATTCAATGTCACCGGGTATCATATCGTGGTATAAAAATGCGTCTGAACAGGTAAACCTTAACTAAAAATTTGTTTGATAAACCAAATAAAAGTGATATACTGACTAACATATATAAAATATGCTAGAGCTAATAAATTTGCTATGGGCTGACCCAAAACTATATCAGGAGAAAAAATGGATACAAGAATTGAAAAACAGAATCTTCCACATTCAAAATTAGAAAAAGAAGAGGATATTTTGGAAAAAATTTGTCTCTGTAAGCAAAATGGAATTGAAATGAAAATAGAGAAAATCTGTCATTCCCTGGAAATCGAAAAAAGAAGCTTGATGCCTTATTTGAAAAGCTTACAAAAGCATGGTTATATTGAGACTGTGATACCGGAAAAAGAGATTCAATTGACAGATTATGGCTTGGCAGTGGGAAATAATTACATTTATCGCCATAATTCCATCAGCCAGATGTTGCAATTTATTGGAGTTAATGAAAAAATTGCAGATCAGGATGCGTGCAGAATAGAACACATTGTAACAGATGAGTCGGCGAGGGCAATGTGTCAGTTTATCAATTTCGAAAATATGTATTATGAAAGACGAATCAGAAATTCGGAGCTTACAGATCGTTATGAAAAAGGAAGGTATACCTTTACGATGCAGATGTATAGTCTTGAACAGCAATGTCCAAGACGACTGAAACCGGAGTATACCTGCTATTCCAGAGATATCTTTCTTGAAATTACGGAAAAAGGATGCTTTGAGCTGCAAAAAACAGAAGAATTGAAGCGAAAGAGATTGTGGTATAAGGATTATGATAAAAAGTGGAAAATAGCGGAGCGGGGAGAATATGGAGAAAAAATTCCGGCTAATATTTTTGAATTCATTGTAAAACCGAATGACAGGATAATAGAAGGAAATCTTCTCATAGCATTTATGAATGAAAAAAAGAACGAACCGGAGGTGTGGGAATGTGCGCAGATGGAAGTAGAGATTTGGTAAGAGGAACAGAACATGGGTAAGAATGAGACAATGGGATTTGAACATTTGACAATATTACAGATTCAGTACCTGACAGAGCTGGAACAGATGGAAAAGGGAAGAGGAACAATCGGTGCGATTGCTGAAAAATGTGGCGTCAAGCATCCAACGGTAAGTAGATTCTTTAAAAGCTGTATTGAAAAAGAATATCTGACACAAAGTCTTGATTTTACAGAAAAGGGAAAAATGATGTTGCAAAGGCATCAGAAAGTAGTAAGAGATGTGCGGGAATATCTCGAAAGAAGCGGGATTACGGAAGGAATCGATGATGTTCTGAAAGGAATGGTTGAGAATATTGATTATATCAGACTGGAAGAGTTGGCTAGGAGCCATATGCGCGTTAATAAGGGAATTCAGATGAAAAAAGAAGATGATGGAATTGGCGAGATTGAGGAACTGATAGAATACGGAAATCATATGGTGGCAATTTCCATTATGCAGACTGACGGCAGCGGTCGTTCAATGGCAGAGCATGGATTCGAGCATCTTGGCATAGTAAAACGCAATAAGAGAGGATGCTATCTTGAATTAACAATCAAAGAAATGCATGAGATTTCACGTATTAACGGAAGAAAAATGACAGGGCATCTTACCGGTCTGAAATATTTACAGGGAGATGTATATAAAATTGCTGGAATAAAAAACGGAAAGGTAAGAATTCCAATCAGTGCATTCCGCTTCCAGAAATTTGATCATGGAATGTTACAGGGGAATTTGATGATAACGGTATCCTGTTCGGTAGGAGAGGCGCACATGCCGGAAAGTACGGCAAGACTGATTTTTAAATTATAGGATTTTATATAAAGCATTTGGAGATGAGGAAAATGGATGTGAACGAAAAAGGTTCCATCCATTTTTTAGTTATATATATTCGTTTATAAATGTAAAAAACAGAAAAAATTAATGAGAATATTTTTCAATAACGCTGAAAAGTGTAGGTTTAAGAGGAAAACCGAAATACACATTTTCGTACTCTCGGGTACGGAAGAAAGACATAAATATTGACAATAGAAAAAAAAATACTATATATTTTTAGCGGAACTAATTTAACTAACTACGGATGGCGAAGACTAACTAAAGGTAGACAAAATAACCTGATACAGGAAATGAGTATATGGAAAGAAAAGGAGAAAAGCCTGAAGCTGAAATGGCAGAAAGCGTAGAGTAAGATGGACAAAGTAGAAAAGAAACGGCAAAAAGAACAGTATGTCGTAGAAGAGATGATCCGGCTGTATTGCCGAAAAAACCATCCGAAAGAAAAAAGACAGGAAGGGCAGATGTGTCCTGACTGTCAAAGACTTTCGGACTATGCAAAACAAAGAAGTCAAAAGTGTCCATTTATGGAAGAAAAGACGTTTTGTGCGAACTGTAAGGTGCATTGTTATAAGCCACAGATGAGAGAGCAGATCAGGCAGGTCATGCGGTTTTCAGGACCAAGGATGCTGTTGTATCATCCGGTCCTCGCAGTATGGCATTTGATATGCAGCAAAAAAGAATCAAAAAAAGAAACAAAAGGGTAAGAATCTTATGATTAAAACAAGACTGGTGGGTTTATTGTCCCACGCAAAAAAATATATCGTGTATACGATTTTATGGCAGTGGGCAGCCCTCCTGTCGCAGGTAGTGGCGGTTTTTACTATTGCCAATTTACTGGAACGGGTAGTGTATCGCGCTGTGACCATTCCGGTGATTGAACAGACGATACTGATTTTAGTTGTGGTTGTGATTATCCGGTTCGTATGCGAACGGATGGGAGCAAGGTCTTCCTATCTGGCGTGTGTGGATGTAAAGCGGATTCTGCGAGAAAAGATTTATGAGAAAATGTTGAAACTGGGAGCTTCCTACAGTGAACAGGTATCCTCTTCGGAAGTTGTACAGGTGTCAACCGAAGGTGTGGAGCAGTTGGAGACATACTTTGGAAAATATCTTCCACAGTTATTCTACAGCCTGATCGCACCGCTGACATTATTTATCATTCTTTGCAGAGTGAGCCTGAAAGCGAGTGTCATCCTGCTGATCTGTGTACCGCTGATCCCGATTTCTATCGTGGTGGTACAGAAGATTGCAAAGAAATTACTGAGTAATTATTGGAGTATTTATACCGGACTGGGGGATTCGTTCCTTGAAAATTTACAGGGACTTACCACGCTGAAGATTTATCAGGCAGACCAGCAGAAAGCAGACGAGATGGATGTGGAATCCCAGAATTTCCGCAGGATTACGATGAAGGTGCTGACCATGCAGCTCAATTCAACCAGCGTGATGGATATTGTGGCGTATGGTGGAGCTGCGATCGGTATGGCAGCCTCTGTATCCGAATTCTTAAAAGGAAATATCAGTGTAGCAGGAACATTATGTATTGTTCTGCTTGCCAGCGAGTTTTTCCTGCCGCTTAGGCTGCTTGGTTCATTCTTCCATATCGCAATGAATGGTATGGCAGCAAGTGATAAGATTTTCAAGATTTTAGATTTACCGGAGCCACAGGCCGGAGAAAAAACACTGCCGGAGGTCGCGTTAGATGTCACATTAAAAGATGTGTATTTTTCTTATGAGAAGGAAAGAGAGATTTTAAAAGGAATCAATCTGAATCTACCGGCAGGAAGTTTTGTATCACTGGTAGGTGAATCCGGATGTGGTAAGAGTACGATTGCCGGAATCCTTGCAGCAAAGAACCGGGGATATAACGGAAAAATCACCATCGGTGGTGTACCGCTTAATGAAGTGAATGAAACAAATCTGATGCAGAGAGTTGTTCTGGTTCGCCATAACAGCTACCTGTTCAAAGGTACAGTAGAAGAAAATCTGAAGATGGCAAAACCGGATGCAACGAAAGAAGAGATGGAAGCAGTTCTTCAGAAAGTCAATCTCTTAGGGTTCTTACAGACACAGGATGGCTTGCAGACAAAGCTTCAGGAAAAAGCAAGTAACCTGTCCGGCGGTCAGTGCCAGAGACTGGTGATTGCCAGAGCATTGCTTCGGACAGACAGTGCAGTTTATATTTTCGATGAAGCCGCATCCAATATTGATGTGGAAAGTGAAGAACTGATCATGAATGTGATTCACGAACTGGCAAAAACAAAGACGGTGCTTCTGATCTCCCACAGACTGGCAAATGTTGTGAAGTCTGACAGGATTTATTTCTTAAAAGACGGAGAAATCAAGGAAAACGGAAAGCATGATGAGCTGATGAGCCAAAATGGTGAGTACAGACATCTGTATGAAAGCCAGATGGCACTGGAAAACTATGGAAAGAAGGTGGCGGGGTAATGAGTGATATTGATGTAAAAAATAATAATAAAGCTACCGGTTCTGGGCGCCGAAGTGCCATCCGAATCATGGGAAACCTGATTGGTCTGGTAAAGCCTCTGATTCATATTATGCTGGCAGCAATTATCCTTGGAACATTAGGCTATTTGTGTGCGATTTTCCTCACTATATTGGCAGGACAGGTTATCGTGCATGGACTTCTGACAGGAGTAGCTGGAATGATGGTTCCGGTGGACAATATGTGGCTGGTATCTACCCCGGTGAAAACAATTATCACAGTCATGATTATAATCGCAGTGCTTCGTGGAATCCTTCATTATATGGAGCAGTATTGTAATCATTTTATCGCATTCAAGCTGCTTGCAATTATCCGCCATAAAGTGTTTGCGGCATTGAGAAAGCTCTGTCCTGCAAAGCTTGAGGGTCGTGATAAGGGAAACCTGATTTCCATTATTACAACTGACATCGAACTGCTTGAGGTGTTTTATGCACATACTATTTCACCGATTGCGATTGCCACACTGACCTCAATCATTATGGTGATTTTTATTGGAAGATATCACTGGCTGGCAGGCGTACTTGCACTGGCAGCTTATCTGATTGTCGGAGTAGTCATCCCGATGTGGAATGGAAGGCGCGGCAGTCGGAAGGGAATGGAGTTTAGAACAAGCTTTGGAGAGCTCAACAGCTTTGTTCTGGATTCATTACGTGGACTGGACGAGACTATCCAGTACGGACAGGGTGAAAAGAGAAAAGAACAGATGTCTGAGCGGTCCAAAAACCTTGCAGGAATGCAGGAGTCATTAAGCAAAATGGAAGGCTCACAGCGTTCATTTACCAATATGGTAATTTTGCTTGCAGCCTTTGGAATGCTGGCACTGACCATCTGGCTGTACTCCAAAGGTGAGATGGGATTCGAGGGAATTTTGACCTGTACTATCGCAATGATGGGTTCATTCGGACCGGTAGTTGCATTGTCAAGTCTGTCCAATAATCTGAACCAGACACTTGCAAGTGGTGAGCGTGTGCTTTCATTATTGGAAGAGACACCACTTGTGGAAGAAATTCCGGGTGATGTGGAGACTGCGAAAATTTCTGATACAAAGATTTTCAAAGATGAAACTGAGGAACATTCTAACAATCAGGATGTAGATTCTGAGGTGGGAGTAGATTATGCATTCGCAGGAGCCACAGTAGAAAACGTGACATTTGCATATGAAGAAGAGACCATTTTAGATAATTATTCACTTAAATTAGAGCCGGGTAAGATTACAGGTATTCATGGTGCGAGCGGTTCCGGAAAATCGACTTTATTAAAGCTGTTGATGCGGTTTTGGGATGTGCAGGCCGGAAGTGTATCGGTAGACGGTATGGATGTCCGCAAGATTCCGACTAAGCATTTAAGAGATATGGAAAGCTATGTCACACAGGAAACGCACCTGTTCCATGATTCCATTGCAAACAATATTGCGATTGCAAAGCAAGGAGCATCCAGAGAAGAGATTATGGAAGCCGCAAAGAAAGCATCTATCCATGATTTTATTATGACACTGCCGAAGGGATATGACACAGAAGTCGGAGAGCTTGGTGATACATTGTCCGGCGGTGAGAAACAGAGAATCGGAATTGCAAGGGCATTTCTCCATGACAGTCCTCTGATTCTGCTCGACGAACCAACATCAAACCTTGATTCCTTAAATGAAGGAATAATTTTAAAATCATTGAAGGAATCGGCTTTGAAGAAAACCGTCGTTCTGGTATCGCACAGAGTATCCACAATGAACGTGGCAGGTGTGGTGTATGAGATGGAGAACGGCAGAATTTCTTAGTAATGTGTTGCTGTTCACATCACAGTGTGACCAGCAGCAAAATAGTTTTTGCATCTACAGCTTAAGCTGCCTTAATCCCTTAACAATAATAAACATAGTCACAAATTCAGCCGCCGGAAAAGCAAGCCACACACCTGTCATGCCAAAGGCGGCTGAAAGTGCGAATGCGAAAATGGTTATTGCGATAAAACCACGCATGATAGATGCCGCGAACGCATATTTTACGGACTCAACGGCACTTAGGATAGCAGAACCGACTATATTAATTCCGGCAAAAATGAAGCCTGTAAAGTAAAGGCGCAGTCCGCTCTCGGCATACGAAGCAAGCCTGGCATCGTGCTCGCTGTTGAAAACAGATGTCACAAAAGGTGCAAAGGTGCATATAAACAAAATGAGCAGTGCAGCAATTAAGAGTGATGAAACAATAGCCATCCTTAGTATTGAACCTACATTTTTTCTAAGTCCCCTGCCGTAATAGTCGCTGATAAGAGGCTGTGAACCCTGTGCTATTCCGTTGAACAAAGCTACAGCAACCAGTGATGTATTGGCAACCACACCGTATGCTGCCACGCCGATATTTCCTGCAAGCCTCAGGATAATCATATTGAAGACAATAGTTATGACCCCTGATGATATCTCAGCAACAAATGAAGAAACACCAACCTGACAGGAGTAAATGAGTCTTTTCACAGAAGGAACCGCCGGATTAAGCTTTACTGAGCATTTGTCTGAGCATAAATGAATACAGCATATCAGGATGCCTATAATCGGTGAAATAGCGGTAGCTAAAGCAGCTCCCTCCATACCAAGTCCAAGCGGAAACATGAGTATGTAATCAAAAACAATATTAAAAAGACTGCTGAAAAGAGTAGCGCACATGGCAATGGATGGCGCTCCATCATTTCTTACGAAAGCGTTGCACACATAGTTGCACATGAAAAACGGTGTAAAAAGCATGAAAATACGCGTATAGCTTTTGCCGGTATTTATAATTGCCGCATCTCCGCCGAGCAGCCCTACGAGCCTGTCAGGGATGAAAATACCAATCAATATGAAAATAACGCTTATCATAATACACCACAGCAGGGCATGAAAAAAGTAGCTCTCGCTGGATGTATCGCCCTTATTTTTTTCTACGACATATCTGATAGCGGAGCCGACTCCGATCATTGCGCCTATGGCAAAAATCAAATTGTATACAGGCAGCACCAGATTGAGTGCGGTGATACCTTTTGAGCCGACCGCCTTTGAGATAAAGAAGGTGTCGGCAAGTATATATAATGACATACCCACCATGCCGAGTATGTTTTGTGAGACATATTTTACAAATAATTTTTTCATAATAGCTACATTGTAAATGCATCTGTCCTTTAAAGCAATGATATTTTTTGTTAGTCGTGGTAAAAAAAGTTCAAAATGAGACATTTTGACTATTGAAATATTTTTCAAGTACATTATAATGAAGATGTTGAAAAAAATTGGGATTACTAAAGGAGGATAATTATGGAAAACAATAAGCTTTCAACAGGTTTAACCGTATGGTTATGGATTATTTTTGTGCTGAATATTCTGGCAACAATTGGCGGAATCGTCGTTGCGCTGGGTGCTTCAGTCGTAGCAGCAAGTTTAGGATTAGGTGCGATATATGTCGTGTTGTGTTTCATTAGCGTCATATTACAGGTTGTTATAACTGTTTCTATCGGTATTCTGCTTTTCGCACACAAAAAGATTGGTTTAGTGCTTATTTTTGCACTTGCAGCTTTGGGATTCATTGTAAGTATGGTTACATATGCTATTGCAGCACAGCTTAGTGCCGGTAATATTGTCAAAGCAATTATTTCAGCTATTCTTATGCCACTTATTACATATTTATTGGCAAAGAACGACATTGCAAATGGCACAATAGCTTAACGCAAAAAATAATATGAAAATTGAATAATGTTTTATTAATCCGCTATACGATGGTGAGTATAGCGGATTTTTAATATTTTCTCTCATCAGCAGTAAATGAAACAGAATTTGCAAAAATGGTGCTGCAGCTGACAATTTAACATTTTATCCAGAAAAAATATATTGACAAAAATGTGCAAATTCAATAAAATTATTAACCATAAAGGCACACTTATGGAAACGTAAGGTCGCAAAGCCAGAGTCTAAAACAGTTACATGTAGTAATGACAGTTCGGCTGCAACAACCGGTGAATACCGGTTGCTGCAGCCTTTTTGTATGTATGAAAAGTTTATTGAAGTATGAGGTGAAAAGATATGAATGAAAAATTTGATTTTCTGCCACTTGGGAGCATTGTAGTAGTAAGCGGTGGCATAAAAAAATTTGTGATTGTTGCAAGAGCACTGCAGGTAAATATAAATGGCTGTAAACAGTTCTTTGATTATGCTGCCTGCCCATATCCTGAGGGAATGAATGGTGACAGGCTTATGTATTTTCAGCATACAGATATCAGCAGGGTTGTGTTTGAAGGGTATGTAGATGATGATGAGATAATGATGTGTGACAACATCTTTAATGCCATGGAGAAAACAGAAATAGAGCGCGCAGATGTAAGAAAACTCAAAAGAAGCATGGTGAACTGATATGGCAAAAAAGAATGACAGAAAAGAATACAATAAACTGAAGAAAAAGAAAGCTGACAATAAAAAACAGCAGGAACAGTGCCAGTCAGAGATAGATGTGCTTGATGAGAAAATAGAGAGGCTGAAGGCGGCATACAGGAAGCTGGATGAGGCCAAGGAGGCTATTGATGATATCAAGCATAACCAGAGGAATATGATAAATTCAGACCTTTATCAGTGCATGTGGACAGGCAGCAATGCACAGGAATGTTATGATTCATGTGAGAGCGGAAATTTATATACAGCTTATGACGGATATGTGTCAAATATAGATGCAGCGGAGGATGCCATCAACTGGGAAATAAATACACTAAAAGAAAAAGTGAATGAAAAATATGGTGTGCTTTCAGGACTTGTTAACGCATGGGATGATCTGTGCACGAAAATACAGAATTTTTTCAATTAATAAAAGGGAGAGGAGAAATACAAAGATGGAAATCAGCCTTGATAATATGCAGGTATCTTTTATGACTGCCGGTATAAAAACAGCTTCTGATTCCGTAAGTCTCACAGCGGCAGAGACAGAAATCAAAAGCAGATCTGAAGCAATGGACAAATTTCAGGAAGAATACAGGCAGCTGAAAGCCTTTGTGAAAGATTACAGAGATACGTTAAATAATGATCTGGCAAAAATAGACCTGATAATAAATGCAATAAATGAAAATGACAGAAAACAGGGAGATTATATTAAAAATGGTATTGGACTATCAGATACAGCTGTGATACCATAAAACTAGGAGATGAAAATGGAAGGGTTTCAGATAAATTATACGGATCTCAGCGATCTGTTCTGGGAATATAAGCGAAAAATTGAAAATCTAATTGAAAATATTGATAACTGCATAGAAAGAATCAATATGTTTACGGAAAATGCAGTATTTACAGGAAAAACCGGAGACGCAGTAAAGAGTTATCTTGGTGAAGCACATATAACAATCCTGTCAGGCATTAAAGTAACTGCACAGACACTGCTTGACAATATGGCAGCATACAAGGATGGATACCGTGCCATTGATAGCTCGACGAATTTCAAACTGGATGAAGAAGCAATACAGGAATTCAGGAAAAAGCTGGCATCAAACTATGAGGATACTGATGAGTATACGGGCAAAATAAGAAGTGCACTTTCAGAAGTATCGGACATATCTGGTGTGGGCATGCCGGACAGTAACGGAGTATTTGATATCCATGAGCAGATGGACAGCGACCTTATAAAGCTTGTCTCAAATGTAAACAGCTACGAGAGGGAAAATGTGGTACGGCTTGAAAATTCAGTAGAGCTGCTTCTGGAAAATCTGCAGTCATGTCTTTCAAAAATAGGCCTTAGCCAGGGTGCGATTGAGAGCTATGAAACAGGCAGTTTTATCACAGGTAAAGATGCAGGTACCCTGAACACGGGCATTAAAATATTTGGAGACCTGCATGAGAAGAATAAAGAAGCATACGATGAAATCTATGAGACAGAACAGAAGATAAAGGATGAAGCCGAAAAGAGAAAGACACAGGGAATCTGGAGGACGGTTGGAGGAGCAGTACTAATTGCGACGGGTGCAGCGTGCATAGTGCTGACAGGAGGTGCTGCAATACCAATAGTGGCTGACGTTGCAGTAGCAGTAGGAAGCGGAACAGCAGTATTCGGAGCTGCAGATGCCATAGAGGGTACTCAGGATATTTATTATGGAAGCACAGGTGACATTGACAGCACGGCAGTAAACGGCATAAAGGATGACCTGTTCCAGGGAAACGAGGATGCATATTATCTGACAGAAAATGCCTTTGCATTTGCGGCATCCGCAATGATTCCAATCGGTCAGGCATCTACAGCGGGAAATCTGACATTCAAAAGCACAGCAACAATAGTCGCAAAAGAAGGCATCTCAATGGGAGCCGGAGCCGGTGCGCAGAAGATAACCACAGATGTGACAGGAAATGATACAGCAGGAATGGTTGCCGGTATGGTTGCGAGTGGAGTGACAGCAAAGGGGCTGAATGGAATTGATACTAAGTTTAATGTTTCGGGTAATAAATGGTATGCAGAGTCCGCGTATAATGAATATAAAAAATTAAGCGATGATAGTAAAGTATTGACTTTCAATAGTTTAAATAGTGAAGAAATATATAATATTGTAAAAAATAGTCCAGAATCATGGGCAGTTGAAGGATATGATTTAATTACATCACATAATGCGAAGTATTTCATTAAGTTAACAACTAATTCCATTGGAGAAAAAACGTTTAATCTTGATTGGCCATATTATGGAGGGTATGAACCAGATACAATTGCAAGTATTGGTGAATTGAGCGGTAAAATACCTGTAAGCCGTGATGGTGGTGATGGAGGTTTTACTATGGGATATGGAAAAAATGCAGATGGGACATATGCTAATAATTCTGAAAGATCGATTCCAAAAAGTTCTGCCAAGGTTAATACAGGAACATTTGATGTTGATTTATATAAGGATACAGTGGATATAGTTATCAGTGGAAAATCTGATTTTTGTAAACTTCAAAAATTGGTAAAAATGGGGTTTTCGAATAAAAGCGCTGCTAAAATGATTAGTGATTATGAAAGTTGGAGAACAAGAATAGAAATTATAGGAGAAAACAATATTTCAGATGGTGTTGAAATTGCGGGAAATAATGTAACATCTAAATATGGATATTATGGAAAGGCTGCGGCATGGGATGTTGGTGATGTTCATATGAAAGGTGGAGCAGGGCAGATGAATACAATTTATAGTTGGGGAACTTTGAAAGATACAGGAATAATTTCGGATTTAGATACAGCAGTAATTAACTAGTGGAAGGGAAAATAATGAGTAATATATTAAATGAAGAGATTAAAAAAAATTTATATGGAATTGTTCAAGAAAATATAGACGATTATGAATATTTCCATTTTGGAGAATTTGTCGAAAAGCCAAATCAGTGTGGATGCTTTGAACGGAATGGAAATTGGTACACATACGTAATAGACGAAAAGAATTTTTGCACATTTGGAGGACCATACAGTAGAAACGGAATAATATGTGCTTGTACAATGATATTACCAATTACAATGGTAACAGAACAGTACAATTTTACTGAAGAGGAATTTAATATTTATCTGCATAATCATTTTCATTCATTAGAAGAAATAGATAAAAATGTAAATTCCAACAAGGCATGATAAAAATCAGAGAGACATTTCGATTGATGGAGATTTTTGGTATGCGTTTTCCGATAAATATTTACAAACACGCGGTTGGTTATAATTTTAATTATGTCTTCACATAAGAACACCCACCACCTAAACAATTAATCACGATCTTTAAATTAATCGGAATGGCTCTAACCGAAGGTGATGAAATATATGGAGATTAGTTAAAAGAACATATGGCGAAATTTACATCTTGGTGAAGCACATATAACCATCCTGTCAGGCATTAAAGTAACTGCACAGACACTGCTTGACAATATGGCAGCATACAAGGATGGATACCGTGCCATTGATAGCTCGACGAATTTCAAACTGGATGAAGAAGCAATACAGGAATTCAGGAAAAAGCTGGCATCAAACTATGAGGATACTGATGAGTATACGGGCAAAATAAGAAGTGCACTTTCAGAAGTATCGGACATATCTGGTGTGGGCATGCCGGACAGTAACGGAGTATTTGATATCCATGAGCAGATGGACAGCGACCTTATAAAGCTTGTCTCAAATGTAAACAGCTACGAGAGGGAAAATGTGGTACGGCTTGAAAATTCAGTAGAGCTGCTTCTGGAAAATCTGCAGTCATGTCTTTCAAAAATAGGCCTTAGCCAGGGTGCGATTGAGAGCTATGAAACAGGCAGTTTTATCACAGGTAAAGATGCAGGTACCCTGAACACGGGCATTAAAATATTTGGAGACCTGCATGAGAAGAATAAAGAAGCATACGATGAAATCTATGAGACAGAACAGAAGATAAAGGATGAAGCCGAAAAGAGAAAGACACAGGGAATCTGGAGGACGGTTGGAGGAGCAGTACTAATTGCGACGGGTGCAGCGTGCATAGTGCTGACAGGAGGTGCTGCAATACCAATAGTGGCTGACGTTGCAGTAGCAGTAGGAAGCGGAACAGCAGTATTCGGAGCTGCAGATGCCATAGAGGGTACTCAGGATATTTATTATGGAAGCACAGGTGACATTGACAGCACGGCAGTAAACGGCATAAAGGATGACCTGTTCCAGGGAAACGAGGATGCATATTATCTGACAGAAAATGCCTTTGCATTTGCGGCATCCGCAATGATTCCAATCGGTCAGGCATCTACAGCGGGAAATCTGACATTCAAAAGCACAGCAACAATAGTCGCAAAAGAAGGCATCTCAATGGGAGCCGGAGCCGGTGCGCAGAAGATAACCACAGATGTGACAGGAAATGATACAGCAGGAATGGTTGCCGGTATGGTTGCAAGTGGAGTAACTGCAAAGGGGCTGAATGGAATTGAAGCAGAGGCGAACAAGCTGGCGAAAGCCCCAAAAGGGATTGATGGAGTAACCGAGGGAGTCGGAAATTTAGCGGAAGATGTTGGGAAAGTTGTTGAGACCAGCTATGGATGAAAATGTAATTGAAATAAAAAAACAGGTTAGAAAAATAATTGAATTGTTGGAACAACGTATAATACTTGAGCCTAACAGACCTATTCTAAAAACATTATATGATAGATATATGAAAGCTGAAGAAATTATATCAAGTAATGAAGATATTAGTAAAATTATGATTAGTGGTGGGTGTAGAGCTTATTTAGATGCGTTTAGTGATTATATGAATCCTTTATTAGGCGAAATGGATAAAGTAGAGAAAATGCTTTCTAATTTAAAAAAGTAGTGTTGAAAGAGGATGCTTGGTTATTTATATGTTTATTCTTTCGGACTCCCAACAACCTATAACTCCTGCACGTCTAATAATTAACCATCATGGCTGCCCAGAAGCAATTAAGAATCCATGATGTTAATTAATAGACGCTAGCGAAATTTTGCCGAGTTGGGTATACGAACGAACATTACAAAATCAAAATAGAATATTTAGTTCCAATATGCTGATATAAACGCACTCTTAGCAACAAGAAAAAATGTTGCGAAACATTACCGAGAGAAGAACGGAAGCATCGAGAAGTTTACCTATGATATCCTCGGCCGGCTGCAGGGAACATATGGCGGATTACAGCTATGATGCCATGGGACGGCTGTCCTCTGCGCTTGGAGGCGGCATGCGCTATGATTACAGATATTATGAAGGTGGAGCAGGGCAGATGAATACAATTTATAGTTGGGGAACTTTAAAAGAAGCTGGAATAATTTTTGATATGGATACTGTTGTGATTAAGTAAGTGTAGAAATAAGAAAGTGGTGAATAATATGTTAAATGAAAAAGCGGAAAAAATAAAAAATGTGTTATTTGAAAAAACAGAGCAGAATCTGGAAAAGTATAGAGATTTTCATTTTGGTGAGTTTATCGAAAAGCCAAATCAGTGTGGATATTTTGAAAGAAATGGAAATTGGTATACATACGTAATAGATGAAAGAAATTTTTGTACATTTACAGGACCATTTAATGGGAGTGCAATAATATATGCGTGTTCCAAGGTATTACATATTTCAAAACTGTTCAAAGAATATAAATTTACAGAACAGGAACTAGAAATTTATATAAATAACAGTTTTCATTCTTTTGGTGAAATAGATAAAAAGTCAGAGAGACATTTCGATTGTAAGTAAAGACACAGGGAATCTGGAGGACAGTTGGAGGAGCAGTACTAATTGCGACGGGTGCAGCATGCCATATAAATACCTTTGCATTTGCGGCATCCGCAATGATTCCAATCGGCCAGGCATCCACAGCGGGAAATCTGACATTCAAAAGCACAGTGGTATATTATTTTTTTAATATTTAGAGTGACAAAACAATACATTTATAATAAAATGATATTGTCAAATTATTAATAAAAAGCATACGAAAGAGAGGAGAAAGTTATGCAGGACATTAGTATCATTGGAATTATTGTTGCAATTGTTGTTCTTGTTATCCTGTTGTTTATGGCAATCGGATACGTGAAGGCACCGCCTGATATGGCGTATATCATTTCAGGTGTGAAGAAAAAGTCAAAGGTAGTTATCGGAAAGGCGAGCATACGTATTCCGTTTTTTGAGCGTCTTGATAAGCTGAATCTCAGATTGATACCTATCGATGTAAAGACGAGCAATGCAGTACCGACAGCAGATTATATCAATATCAATGTCGATGCTACGGTAAACGTAAAGATCAGTAATAATCCTGAAAAGCTGCGCCTTGCGGCTGAGAACTTCCTTAACAAAAACACAGAGTATATCGCCGGTGTTGCCAGAGAGGTTCTCGAGGGTAATGTACGTGAGATTGTTGGAAAAATGAAGCTTGAGGAGATGGTCTCAGACCGTCAGAAGTTTGCCAATCTGGTAAAAGAGAATGCAGAGCCTGATCTTGCGGCAATGGGACTTGATATCATCAGCTTTAATGTGCAGAATTTCGTGGATGGCAACGAGGTAATAGAGAATCTCGGTATCGACAATATCGTAAAGATTAAAAAGGCCGCCGCCATCGCAAGGGCAGAGAGTGAGAGAGACATCAAGGTAGCTCAGGCTTCGGCTGATAAAGAGTCAAATGATGCAGCGGTTGCAGCACAGACAGAGATTGCCAAGAAACAGAATGAGCTTGCTATCAAGAAATCAGAGCTTCAGATGGAGGCTGATACAAAGAAGGCTATGGCGGATGCGGCTTACGATATCCAGAAGGAGGAGCAGCGTAAGACCATTGAGGTTGCCACAGCAAACGCTGATATCGCAAAGCAGGAGCGAGAGATTGAGTTAAAGCAGAAAGAGGTTGCAGTAACAGAGCAGTCTCTTGAGGCAGAGGTCAAGAAAAAGGCTGAAGCCAATAAATACGCAGCACAGCAGCAGGCAGAGGCACAGCTCTACCAGCGTCAGAAGGAAGCAGAGGCAAGACAGTTCGAGGCACAGCGTCAGGCGGAGGCACAGAAAGCAGAGGCAGAAGCCATGAGATATGCCAAGGAGCAGGAAGCTGCCGGTATCCGTGCAGTCGGAGAGGCAGAAGCATCAGCTATCCAGGCAAAGGGTATTGCAGAGGCTGAGGCTATGGAGAAAAAGGCAGAGGCATATGCCAAGTACAATAAGGCAGCCGTTGCAGAGATGATGATTAAGGTGCTGCCTGATATCGCAGCCAAGGTTGCAGAGCCACTTGGACAAATCGACAAGATTACTATTATCGGTGGCGGTGATGGCGAAAATGGTGTAGGCAAGGTTGCCGGAAATGTACCGGTTGTAATGGCAAAGGTATTTGAGAGTATGAAAGAGGCAACAGGTATTGATTTATCTGAGATTATCAACGCTGATTCATATGACGCAAAGGTAAATCGCAACGTAAATGTAACCGGACTTGACGGAGTAAATCTCGTTGTAAATGCGGATACGGACAAAACCGGTGAAAAGCCTGAAAATTAAATAGTGTTTTATTAATCCGCTATACGATGGTGAGTATAGCGGATTTTTAATATTTTCTGAAAAAAGACAAATATTTGAAAATTACAGGATTATATGATATATTTTGTTGCATAAAAACAGGTTGCTTATACATGGTTATATACATTGATGAAGAGGAAAAGCTATGAACGATAAAAGAAAGATAATAGCAATATTTATAATTGTTGCAATAGTAGCTGCACTGGCTGCAGTAGCCACATTTTTTGTGATTAAATCAGCAAAAAACGAGGCTAAAGGCTCGTCACAGATGACGGAAACAGCCACAGAGGATAGTTCAGACAAGGAAGACCCGCAGCATACAGGAGGCAATGCAGGCTCGATGAGTGTGACATCTGATGATGGGGCTTCTGCGGATGAGACACAGATACTGTCTGCAAGCTCTGTTGCGGAAAACAGTAACCTGACCTTCGGAATTGATGTATCTAAATATCAGGGCACTATAAAGTGGGACAAGGTTGCCGCAGGCGGAATTGATTTTGCAATGATACGTGTGGGCTACAGAACCCAGAAAACAGGTGAGATGTGTGTTGATACAAATGCCAGATACAACATGCAGGAGGCACAGAAAAATGGCATAAAGGTTGGAGTATATTTTTTCTCATCAGCAGTAAATGAAACAGAAGCCATTGAAGAGGCAGACTGGGTTGCAGACTACATCTCAAAATATCAGATTACATATCCTGTGGCATTTGACTGCGAGGGCTTCACAGACTCAGCAAGCAGACAGTATGGCATGTCATCAGAGGCCCGTACCAAAGTAGCTGAGGCATTTTTGCAGGAAATATATAAAAAAGGATACACGCCTATGTTTTACGCTGCCATGAATGAGTTGTCGGAAAACAGACAGTGGGATACTAAAGCGCTTGAGAGCAGCTACAAAATATGGGTATCACAATATCCGGATACAGCTTACCCGGAAACACCGAAGTCATCATATGAGGGCACACATGCCATGTGGCAGTATACCAATAAGGGAAAGGTGTCAGGAATTGATAAGCCGGTAGATTTGAATGTGGCATACTTTGGGTTTGATGAGACAGAGTCTGCAAAAAATGGTGATGCAGCTGACAATGCAACAGTTGACCCGGAAGCAAATATGAAGTTTTCGGATGTAAATGAGACCGTAACTGCCAAGGAGAGCGTCAATCTGAGGGATATTCCAGGTCAGGGCAATGACAGCACAATTAAGGTAACGCTGAATAACGGTGATACAGCAACAAGAACAGGCGTCAGTGACAGTGGATGGTCACGTGTCGAATATAATGGACAGACATATTATGCCATTTCAAACTACCTCACAACAGATATGAACTATGTAGTTCCCGGGCAGGACGGAAGTGGCAGCGGAGACGGACTGAAGACAAAGTTCAAGGAGTGTAATGATACTGTCACTGCAAAAATAGAGGTTAATCTGCGTGCACTTCCAAGTGTCACAAATCCGGATGCTACAGTTGTTGCAACGATAAAAAATGGGGAAACCGTCACCAGAACCGGAATCAATGAGGAGTTTGGCTGGTCACGCGTGGAATATAATGGACAGACACTTTACTGTGTGACAAGCTATCTGAGTGTGCAGTGATTTTAAGTATATAAAAGCGATAAATTGGGCTATAAAGCCTATTGACTGTCTATTTTTTACCTTGTATCATTATTTCATGATTCAGCTGGATGTATTTCAGTTGTAAATAATTAAACAGAGGTAAAAGAAAAAATGATTACAAAAAGAGGGAAAAAGTGTCTTGCATTTATACTTGCGGCGACGCTTACATTAGAACCACTTGCAACGCAGGTCATATATGCATCAGATGTGGTTTATGAGTCCGTTGACAGCGGCAGTGCATTATTGGCAGATGAGTCACAGAAGGTGACAGTACAGCTTCAGAATGGAACAGCAGTTATTCCGCAGGGTGCAGATATTGAGACTGCTAAAGCGGCAATAGCAAAAGCGCTTGTTGTAAACGCAGACGAAGTTGATGTAAAAAACCTTGATTGGGAGTACGAGTGCGAGGGCAAGGATAAGACTAAATTACAGAAAAATACAGCATTCGGAAGCTTAGAGGGCTTTACGAGCACAACAACGAAAAAAATACTTTGGAATACTGTAACAACAGAATATAATCATCCGGCATTTTTAGAAAACGGTGAAGGAGATTTCAAATTCAGACTTAAGGGAAGCGATGAGGTTGTTACACTCCACAGAGCTTACAAGTATGAATCATCATTTGTTTTAAAGGATGCTCCGTATGAAGTGAGCATGACTTTTAACGCGGATCAGTCATATGATTTTGATGCTACAGCAAGAGCAATTTATGATGCTGTGATAGCAAAGACAAATCCGGCAGGGCTTACATATGATGATGTGGCAATGGAGTACAATGCCGGAACAGATATAATACCAAACTGGCAGCCACTTAATTCTACAAACTGGATTGCAGCATTTAAAAAATTTGGTCCGGGAGAGTGGACTATCCGCATAAAGTGGGATGGAAATAAGAACTATAAAGGTACACAGACACAGGTAAATGTGACTACAGCCGATAACCGTATAGCAGCGGCCGTTGTATGCAGGGAGGGAGTATCTTTTTCATACAATATGGACACTGCCGTTATGAAACAGTCAATATTTGATCAGGTAATTGATTGGGACAACAGTACATTGCCTGCAAAGGATACGTTAAGTGTTGATGATTTTACAATGGAATACTATGGTGTTGATGATGTAGCCGGAGTTGAGGGAGTCACCAGGCAGTGGGCTCCGATAGAAGGCGGAAAGGTTAATTTACTTACTTATCTGCAGATGGGTGCAGGAGAGCAGCAAATCCGTATAACATATAAAGGCAATGCCGAGTATCGTCCATCAGCATCAGCAGAGACTAGTGTGACCGTTAATAAGGCAAAGGTAAATGTTAAAGTAAAGTCAACAAACATTTATGCCGGAGATGCACTACCACAGGATTTTGTTACAACAAATCCTTCAGACAGGTTTGATGTATATACAATCTATGCCGGTCTTACAAGCAATGTAAATGCAGGCATTTATCTTCAGATGCCTGAGAAGTATACAAACAGCACAGTACTTAAGCTTATAGATCCGGTTGTTTCAAAGCTATATGGAAAGTCCTTTACACAGATGATGCAGGACGGTATGACAGTCGGAGAGCTTAGAAAACTTTTCAGCACACAGGAGCTGCTTGACACGTTGAAGAAGCTTCATATAGATACGGGTACAGTTGGACAGATTCTTGAGATAATAAATAAGCTTCCTTCTGTTGCAGACACAGTGAGAGTGTCATTTGGTACTCCAAACCGTGCCGGTCTTTATACGGTGACAGCGGTTACCGATAACAAGAATTATGAGACAGGTGTTGGAGTTGGTGCTTTACTTGTCAAGATGCATTCAAAAGGAACTAAGCTTAGTTGGAATCAGAGCTTTACAAATGGGAAGCTTAAAGCCTCAGATGCAGCATCCTTTGATTTTGGAGCAACGCTATCATATGATGGTGATGTCTCAATCAGCCAGAGCAATGTGCATTATCTATACAGTGGCTTTACAAGCAAGTGGAAGCCATATTCAAGCACAAAGGCTCCTACAGAGCCGGGCAGATATGTAGTCACAGTAGTTACAATTGGTGGCAATTATCAGGCAGCTCCTATTACTAGAAGCTTTCAGATCGTAAAATAACTAAAATCCGCTATACTTTAAAACAAAGTATAGCGGATTTTTTTGATAAATTTATGGAATCTATTTTTCAAGAATACCTGGAAAGGAGCATTAAAACTTATCTTCGTGGCGACAGCGGATTCTCTTCCCAAAACTTTATGAAACCTGTGAGAGTAATGGCTGTTTCCTATTGACATTTTAGTTTATCGGGAGTAAACTATAATTAGTTTATTAGCGATAAACTGAAAGGAGAAATCTTTATGGCTGAGATGAAGATGGGCGTAGTGGAATCCCACTTTGCCGATATTATTTGGGCGAATGAGCCTTTGCACTCCAGAGAATTGGTAAAGCTCTGTGAAAAAGAACTGAACTGGAATCGCTCCACCACCTATACGATATTACGCAAGCTTTGTGAGCGTGGTATCTTCCAGAATAATGGTGGCATCGTTTCCTCTGTTCTGTCTAAAAATGATTTCTATGCCGTTCAGAGCGAGCAGTTCGTTGACGAAACCTTTGAAGGTTCCCTTCCTGCTTTCATTGCGGCTTTTACACAAAGGAAGGGTATTTCTCAACAGGAAGCTGCGGAGATTCGACGCATGATTGATGCAGCCGCCGGAAAGGAGTAATCTATGAGTTCATTCTTTTTGAAAATTGTAAATATGAGTATCGCCGCATCTTGGCTGATCCTTGCGGTCGTACTTTTGCGTGTGGTTTTGAAAAAGGCACCTAAGTGGATCAATGTCCTACTGTGGGGTATCGTAGCTTTTCGATTGATTTGCCCATTCAGTTTTGAAAGCGCATTGAGCTTGATTCCAAGTGCCGAGACCATCAGTCCTGAAATCATGATGGACTGGACACCAGAAATCTCCACAGGCGTAAGCTCTATCGACAAGGTAGTGAATCCAATTATTACGGACACCTTTGCTCCAGAGCCAATTGCAAGCGCAAATCCACTTCAGCTTTTGATTCCTGTGCTGGCAATCGTATGGGCAATAGGCATCATAGCCATGCTCGTTTATGCTGCCGTCAGCTATTTCCGCTTGCAAAAGAAAGTCGGTGCATCCCTTTCTGTGCGGGACAACATTTGGATTTGTGACGATATACAAACACCTTTTATTCTTGGTTTCTTCAAACCGAGCATCTACATTCCCTCCGGGACAGATGAAGCACAGTTGCCCTATATTATTGCCCATGAGAATGCTCATCTGAAACGCTGTGACCATTGGTGGAAACCGTTGGGGTATTTAGTGTTGGCAATCCATTGGTTCAATCCTCTTGTATGGATTGCGTATATTTTACTTTGCCGAGATATTGAACTTGCCTGCGATGAAAAAGTTATTCGTGGACTGAATCAAAACGAGTCTATTTCTTATTCAGAAGCTCTGCTTTCTTGTAGCGTGAATAGAAGAACAGTTATGGTTTGTCCACTTGCCTTTGGAGAGGTTGGCGTCAAAGAAAGGGTGAAAAATGTGCTGAATTACAAGAAACCTGCATTTTGGATTGTTGCTATTGCTGTGGTTTCAAGTATTGTTCTTGGGGTATGTTTCCTGACAAATCCGAGTTCATTCCCAGTGAAACTTGATTCTGTTCAAATTTCCAAAGCAAGCACCATGGACTTTAGAACAAATAGCGGACCGACCACATTCCAATTAAACGTATCGGAAATTGACGAGTTGAGCAGTCGTATTAAACACTTAAAGATTGGTCAAAAAGACCAATCTTTGCAGGGGCATACACCTTTCTATTCCCTTCATGTGGATACCAGGGAAAACGACAGAATCACATTCAGCGGTTTTGATTCCAACGGAAATCAGTCAGCAATTCTGTATGAGAATGTGTATTACCGAATAACTGACTCTGACTTTATCAGCTATTTACAACGCATCTGTGCCGGGAAAACCAGAACAGAAGCGATTGACGAAACCAATGTTGATACAGCAATCCATAATGCAATCATGGAACATAACAAAGATAGATACTATAAAGGTGTTTTTGCCTGCGAAAGCCATACTGTATTGGCTACGGAAGCAGGTAGGTCTGCAAACTCTGAGGAGATTGAGACATTGACCATATATGCTCTCACTCTTTATGAGGAATATAATTTGTCCGAAGAAGGGATTGAAAGTGTCAGTGGAGGTTGTGGTCCTGTTGCCCTAACTTTCAATGTGACAGAGAATGGATATGAACTATCTGAATATTGGGAGCCGGGAGATGGCAGCCAATACTCTGATGATATTCGTAAAAAGTTCCCGGAGGATATATTAGATGAAGTCTGGAATCCTCAGGATTATGTGGATGCAATGACAGCAGAAAATGAACAAAAGGCACTCGAATTTTCGGCACAAAAGTGAGATTTCAAAGATTGATAATGAACGCAGTGTTTTAGGGAATAAAGTCAAAAAAATAAAATGTTATTAATCTAAAATCATGCATAAAGTAGAAATAGTGTAAAAATGTCATGGATATAATGATAGAATTGTTTGAGATAGTGCGTTAAAATACAAAATAACGAAATACGTAAGTAAAGGGGCATTTTATGGAATACTCAGCAATTTTTCATGACATGGATAAAAGATTCTGCTATGCGATAGATAAGGATTTGTTTGTGATACGCGTGCAGGTAAAAAAGGATGATATGAAGGAGGTAATCCTTCACTATGAGGACAAGTATATACCTATGGAGCGCAAGGATACGCGAATGACTCTTCCTATGAAGAAGGTAGCAACCTCACAGTTTCACGATTATTATGAAGCACAGCTTCAGATGCATCTGATATGTCTGAGATACTTTTTTGAATTTACGGACATGCAGGGTGAAAAGGTATATTATGGCAATTATGAGTTCGATAAGGAGTGCATCACAAACAGGGACAGAATGTTTGACTGCCCGCAGAATCTCAGAGAGGAAGAGATGTTTGAGGTGCCACAGTGGGCAGCCAACAAGGTAGTGTATCAGATTTTTCCGTCGCGCTTTGCCGCAACACAGCCGGTGGACAAAGAGCTGTGGTATAAGGCGCCGATTACGCCTATGGATGATCTGCATGGCAATCTCAGGGGAATCATAGAGCATCTGGATTATATTAAAGATCTGGGAATCGATGTGGTGTATCTGACACCAATCTTTAAATCAAATTCATGCCATAAGTATGATACTATTGATTATTATCAGGTTGACCCATCATTTGGAACAACAGAGGACTTAAAGGAGCTTGTACAAAAATCCCACGAGCGCGGCATGAAGGTAGTGCTGGATGCGGTATACAACCACTCAGGAAGAGAATTTTTCGCATTTCAGGATATACTTGAAAAGGGCGAAAAGTCAAAATATCTCGACTGGTATTTTATCGACGAGCTGCCGCCTAGTGGTGAATGGGGAGAAATTCCAAACTTCAAATGCTTCGGCTATTACGGTGGAATGCCAAAGCTTAATCTGAAAAATCCTGAGGTTGAAAAATACATCACGGATGTTGCCTGCTACTGGATTAAGGAATGTGATATTGACGGATGGAGACTGGATGTAGGAGACGAAATCAGTCATTTCTTCTGGAAGAATTTCAGAAAGGCAATCAAGGCAGTAAAGAAGGATATGCTGATAATTGGTGAGATATGGCACTACGCAGGAGACTTCCTCGAGGGAGATGAGTGGGATACTGTCATGAATTATCCATTCTACCTGAATCTGATAGACCTGCTTGCAGACGAAAAGATTAATGTCAGCCAGTTTGTACAGAATCTGGGATATCTGAAGGGGCGCTTAAACAAAAAGTGCTATCCGCTGATGTGGAACCTGATTGACAGCCATGATACAGCAAGATTTTTACATCTGTGCCATGATAATAAGAAAAAGCAGCATCTCGCAGCAGCCTTTCAGCTGCTACTGCCAGGAATGCCTATGGTCTACTATGGTGATGAGTATGCAATGCCGGGAGCAAATGATCCGGACTGCAGACGAGGCATGTACTGGGATGAGGAATACCAGGACAAGGAGATGTATAATTGGTATAAGAAGCTCATGCAGATTAGAAAAGCACATGCATGCATCGTAGAGGGCGAAATGATTGAGACAATCACAAATGACGATGATGATACGATTGTCATGATCAGAAAAAACGGCGAAGAGACAATCGCAATGCTTTTCAATTGCGGCAGCAGTGTAAAGGAATTTAATGAGTATGCCAAGAAATATAATCTGCTTACAGATAGCGCATTTGACGGAAAAGTAGACGGGCTTGATGCTGCCGTAATTGTGCTTTAAAAATTGTATGGATTATCTATAAGAAGACGGGGTTTTGCCCGTCTTCTTTTGGTATAAGGGAAGTAGTTTTTGCATAAAATCAATTCTGTTGAGGTAAAATTGAGATTGACATTGTATTGTATGAGTATAAAATACAAGGAATCAGGTGATGTACAATGAAAAGGCATAAAATATGTAAAATTATTTTGGCTATACTGGCAGTTTTTTTATGTGTGGCTTTTTATGAGTTAATCGGAATCTGCATCACATATAAAAAACAGCCGGCGGTGTCTGATGCTACTATAAAGGAAACACAAAATATTATGAGTGTGGCGGGGAGAGAGAATACGGAAAGAGCAGTAATCATTGAAAAAAATTCGCAGGCTCTTTTAGAAAGAGTGAGATTAATCCAAAATGCAAAGGATGAAATAATCCTTTCTACATTTGCATTTAAATCAGACGAAAGCGGAAAATTGATTTTAGGAGCACTGCATGATGCGGCAGACAGAGGCGTACATGTCCGCATATTGGTAGATGGAATGGAGAGCTGGATTGATATGGAGGGTAATCCATATTTTTATGGATTATCTTCGCATGAGAATGTTGAGATTAAGCTGTACAATAAAGCAAATCCGCTTAAGCCATGGAAGACAATGGGAAGAATGCATGATAAATATCTGATTGCAGATGGTAAAATATATATTCTTGGCGGAAGAAACACATATAATTATTTTTTGGGTGATTTTCCGGGGCATAAAAATTTTGACCGGGATGTGTTAGTTGTCTGCGATGAGCCACAGAAAGATAATTCAGTCAATCAGCTTTGGAATTATTTTGAAACAATATGGGAACAGGAGGACTGTCGGTATTTTCATAACAGTAAAAAATTAGCTGACAGACAATCTGTAAAGAAAGCAGTTTTAGAGCTGCAGGAAGGGTATCAGCAATATTTTGAAGTTAATAAGGAAAAAATTTGTGATACAGATTATGCGGATGAAACCTTTGAAACAGAAAAGATTATATTGTTATCAAACCCAATCCACACCCAAGCTAAGGAACCGGTGGTATGGTATCAGCTGGGAGAATTAATGAAAAATGCAAAGGAACGCGTAAAAATTCATACACCATATATTATTTGCAATGATATGATGTATAATACATGGGAGGAAATTGCACAGAAGGTTCCGGACTTTTCTATTATGACAAATTCTGTTGCAAATAACGGAAATCCATTTGGAGCTGCTGATTATGCCAAAAACAGAAACAGAATTTTAGAAACAGGAATTGATATCTGGGAATATGAAGGCGGTTATTCGTATCATGGAAAAAGTATTCTGATTGACGATGATCTGTCAGTAATAGGCTCATTCAATATGGACATGAGAAGTACTTATCTGGATACAGAGCTGATGCTTGTAATACGCAGTAAAGAGATTAATAAACAGCTGGAAGATGGCATGATGGAGTATGAGAGCGTGTCCAGACAGGTATTAGACGACGGAACATATTATGATCCGTATCATGTAAAGCCGATTGAATTAACAGAAAAACATAAAAGAAAGGTGTTTCTGGTACAGCATCTGCTTGGATGGGCAAGGGATTTGTTTTGATTAAAGGAGAATATAAAGCGTGTTTAAGATATTAATTGTAGAAGATGATAAGGAATTAAGTCTGTTATTCCAAAAGGTGCTTGAAAAGAGCGGATATCAGGTCAAAAGTGCGTCGGATGGAGCACAGGCACTGGAGGTATTGGACAGAGAGTATATTGATTTAATCATTTCCGATATAATGATGCCGGTTATGGATGGATATGAACTTGTGTCGGAGCTTCGTTCGGCGGGATATCAGATACCGGTGCTTATGATTACTGCAAAAAGCAGCTTCGATGATATGCGTCAGGGCTTTCTTTCGGGAAGTGACGACTATATGGTAAAACCCGTAAATGTCAATGAAATGGTTTTGAGGGTAGGAGCACTGCTTCGTCGTGCACAGATACTGAACGAACACAAAATTGTGATTGGCTCAACCGAGTTTGATTATGATGCAATGACAGTTGTGACCGGTGATGAAACGCTTGTCCTGCCAAAAAAAGAATTCCTGCTTTTATATAAGCTGGCAGCTTCACCGGGCAGGACATTTACGAAGCAGCAGCTAATGGATGAGGTATGGGGATATGAGACGGAGGCAGACCCACATACGATAGAGGTACATATAGGAAGAATCAGGGAGCGTTTTAAAGAAAATCCGGATTTCGAAATTGTAACAATGCGTGGTCTGGGATACAAGGTGGTGAAAAAATAATGGAACATAAAAAGAAAAAAGAATTGCGTATCCGCTCATGTCTGACCGGTGCAATCTGGCTGGCACTTGCATTTTCTATGCTGATATCAGCCCTGTTATTTGCGTTTTTGAATCATTTTTTGGATTTGCCCGGGAAAATACCGGGCCTTGGCTGGCTTTTGATTTTTAATACATTGATAGCAGGACTTATTACATCATTTATCAATGCAAGGCTCCTTGAGCCGATTACCAGGCTTGGTAAAGCAATGAAGGCAGTTTCCCAGGGAGATTTTGAACAGCATTTGGAAACAAACAGCCGCATAGCCGAGATTGGAGAATCATATCAGAGCTTTAATGTCATGACAAAAGAGCTTCGTGCAACAGAGATGCTGCAAATGGATTTTGTATCCAATGTTTCCCATGAGTTCAAGACTCCAATCAATGCAATTGAAGGCTATACGATGCTGCTCCAGGGAGATGAGCTGTCACAGGAGCAGGAGGGGTATGTAGAAAAAATCCTGTTTAATACTCAAAGGCTTTCAGGCCTTGTTGGAAATATTTTATTGTTATCAAGGCTGGAAAATCAGAATATTCCAATGAAAAAAACCAAATATCGTCTGGATGAACAAATCCGTCAGGCATTTCTTGCATTGGAAGACAAATGGACTGAAAAAGGAATCGGCTTTCAGGTGGAGATGGAGGAGGTCAGATATGTTGGAAATGAAGGGCTTTTTATGCATATCTGGATGAATCTTTTGGATAATGCAATCAAGTTTAGTCCTGAAAATGGGACAATTACCATGTTTCTAAGGCATGAAAATGATTCTGTACAGTTTATTCTGGAAGACGAGGGACCGGGAATCGCGGATGATGCAAAAGCCAGAATATTTGATAAGTTTTATCAGGTAGATGGTTCCCATAAAGCCGAGGGAAACGGCCTTGGTCTGGCACTTGTGAAAAGAATTGTAGACATCGCCGGTGGAACAATCAAAGCTGAAAACCGGGAATACGGAGGATGCAGATTTGTAGTACAACTGCCAATAAAGAATTAAAATGAGTAGCTATTTAGAACATGATAGTTACAATAATAAAATAATAAGATAAAAGATAGGAGAATTTACATGACATTTTATCAGGAACTGCAGTTAAATCAGGCCGGCTCTAAAAGCCTGCTGAAAAATAGTAAAACAATGAAAGAAAAACTATACCATGCGTTTGTATATATGGTGAAGATAGCTGTCACAATGGTTTTTTGCTTTGCCTTTGTCACTGCCTCAAGCATTATATTGGGAAAGGATAACAGCATTGTGGGAGTAGTGGTCTTATTATGCGTTATGGTATTTCGAAACGCTGATCTGGGAATCCATACCGGACACTCTACATGGCTTTTGGCATTGTTCTTTGTAATTATGACAGTATGCCCACATCTGGCAAATCAGCTTTCACCGCTTCCGGCGCTGCTTATAAACATTGCAGCTCTTGCAGTGCTGATTTTGTTCGGATGCCATAATCCATTTATGTTTAATCAATCCACACTGGTTCTTGGCTATTTATTGTTATATGGATATGATGTGTCAGGAAAAAGCTATATGCTTCGAATAGCAGGGATGGCCGCAGGCGCTGTTCTCACATGCCTGGTATTTTACAGAAATCATAAAAACAGAGTCTTTAAAAGAAATATGAAAGCCGTAATTCAGGAGTTTGATCTTTTTTCATCACGAACGAAATGGCAGCTGTGCCAGATACTATGTGTACCGTTAGTTCTTTGTATTGCACAGCTTTGCAATATGCCGCGTGCAATGTGGGCAGGTATTGCAGCCATGTCTGCCATCCTGCCGTTTATGGAGGATATGCAGTACAGAGTCAGAAAAAGGATTGTCGGTAATATCGCCGGTGTTATATGCTTCACGGCATTATACTTCCTGCTTCCACCATCAATCTATGCGTACATAGGAATCATAGGTGGAATCGGCGTGGGATTATCGGCACAATACGGCTGGCAGGCTGTTTTTAATACATTTGGTGCTCTGGCTATAGCTGCAGAGAGCTATGGGTTAAAGGGAGCAGTCAGCCTCAGGGTGATTCAGAATGTGTTTGGAGTCGTTTTTGCGTTGGTATTTTGTGCTGTATTTTATAGAATTATGTCAGTGAAAGCGCCGGTGAAAGAGGAAACTGTATAATATAAGTGGAAACGTGTAATCAGTCATGAGGAATTGTATTCTTCAGATGAAACAGCCACAAAATCCAAAGTGAAGGAAAAGGTTATAACAAATATGAGTCAGATAATATTGGCGTCGGCATCACCGCGCCGAAAGGAATTGTTAGAGCAGATTGGGGCAGAGTTTGTTGTCTGTCCTGCGAAGGGAGAAGAGATAATCACAGAGGAGGAGCCATCTGCGGTTGTCATGGAGCTATCCCGTCAAAAGGCAGAGGAGGTAGCGTCAGGTGTGCTTACCTACAATGAACAGCATGCAGAGCTTGTGACACCGCAGGATATTCTTGTAATCGGAGCGGATACGGTGGTGGCTTATGAGAATCAGATTCTTGGAAAGCCGAAGGACGAAGAAGATGCCAGGCGTATGCTTTCGATGCTTTCGGGAAAAACGCACAGTGTCTATACAGGGGTAACGTTTGTTTTTATTGACAAAGCCGGAAGAACCGGAGAACACTGCTTTTATGAGAAGACGGATGTCAGCATGTATACACTGACGGAAGAGGAAATTGACCGCTATATTTCAAGCGGGGATCCGATGGATAAAGCAGGAAGCTACGGGATACAGGGACGCTTTGCCATCCACATTAAGGGAATACATGGTGATTACAATAATGTGGTAGGGCTTCCGGTAGCGCGCCTGTATCAGGAGCTTAGAAAGTTTGGAATTGATGTTTAGCGAAGTCTTTTTTTAATAGCCGGTCCGATAAGCATGGCAATTATCATTTTTATCAGGTCGCCCGGGATAAATGGGAACACACATATTGAGAGCGCACCGCTGACTGTGCTTTTTGCCTCAAAGCAGAACCATGCTGTACCGAGCACATAGCATATGATAGTTCCGACAATCATACCGATGAGCTGGAGCCAAGGCTGGTGGAAATGATCGATTACAAGTCCTGCAATAATTGCCATGGCAATAAAACCGATGATGTATCCGCCTGTAGGGCCGGCAAGCTTAGCTGGGCCACCGGTGAAGCCTGAAAATACAGGGATTCCGACAAGTCCGATAAGCAGGTAAATGAGGTAGCTTATAGTTCCACGTTTCCATCCGAGCAGATATAATGAAATATATATGGCCAGGTTTGTCAGTGAAATCGGTACCGGCCCAATCGGGATAGATAATGGTGCAAGAATACATGTGACAGCTGTCATGAGCGCTGTTACCGTTATGGCATAGGTCGTTCCATGCTTGTAGTCTATAGTTTCTGTCTGGTTCATGATAAAATCTCCTTTTTGTAAATTTCATAGTAATTTTTGTACGGTTAACACATTAACATGAAAAGATGTCGATTGTCAACCGAAACTGCAATAAAGGTTTACAATTAATGGCGGAATGCTAAAAAGAGCTTTCGCTTAATTTCGGAATATATATTATAAATTATCGAAAATGTGCGAAAATATTATAATAACTACACATTTCTGATAATAATGATATTGTAAATTGCTTTAGGGTCGTTATAATTAATATATAAAATGTTAGTTTAAAGAAAAACCAAAGGGAAAGGAAAGAGAAGTATGAAAAAACGTACAACATATCTGCTTAAGCGATTGGCAGCCGCGTGCTTGGCATTCGGAGTCGCTTTTACAGGGATGCCGGCAAGCAGTCTGTACCCGATTACACAGGTGCAGGCAGCAGAAACAGCGTCAGAAAGTACTTTAGCTACAGCTTCACAGGCTGCGAAGTATGGACTGGCAGATGACATTCAGGATGGTGCTATTCTGCACGCCTGGTGTTGGAGCTTCAACACAATCAAGGAGAATATGAAGGACATAGCAGCGGCAGGCTTTACAACTGTCCAGACCTCTCCGGCGAATGAGTGCAAGGACACTTATTCAAATATGAAGCTTATGGGAAATGATGAGATAAATGGTACAGACGGCTGCTGGTGGTGGCAGTATCAGCCGACTGACTGGAAGATTGGTAACTATCAGCTGGGTTCAAGAGATGATTTCAAGGCGATGTGTGCCGAGGCTGACAAGTATGGAATCAAGGTTATTGTTGACGTAATTCCAAACCATACCACACCTGATCTGCCAAAGGTGTCTGATAATCTTTACAATGCAGTGGGTGGCAAGGACAATCTGTATCATGCAAATGGTTTTAAGAAGATTACACAGTGGGGCAACCGTTATGAGTGTACCACAGGAGAGATGGGTGGACTTCCGGATGTAAATACAGAGAATCCGGATTTTCAGGCATATTTCCTTAAGTATTTAAATGACCTGATTGCATGTGGTGCTGACGGCTTCCGTTATGATACAGCCAAGCATATCGGTGTGCCATCAGATCCTCTTGATGCAAAGAGCACCAGAAACAATTTCTGGCCTGTTGTGACAGGTGAGGAGTCAGCAAAAGGTGTTACACTGAGCGATAAGAATGTGTTTACATACGGTGAGGTATTACAGGGTGACAATGTACCTGAGTCAGAGTATGCCAAGTATATGCGTATGACAGCCAGCAGCTACGGTGAGACCTTAAGAGGAGCCGTTACCGGTAATTCCTTCAAAGTAGATAATATTTCAAACTGGAGACATGCTTCACCGGGCAGACTTGTTACATGGGTAGAGTCTCATGACACATACTGTAATGCAGGTGTTTCATCAAGGATGACAGATGAGCAGCTTCGTCTGGCATGGGCTGTCATTGCAGCAAGAAAAGATGGAACTCCGTTATTCTACAGCCGTCCGGATGGATCAAATGGAGCCAGCGGCAACCGTTGGGGCAACAATGTACTCGGTGCCAAGGGAAATAATGAGTTTAAATCTACTGAAGTAAGGGAAGTAAATCTCTTCCGTAATGCCATGGCCGGCAAGTCTGAGTATTTACGCAATCCTGGTGACGATTCACAGATTCTTCAGATTGACCGTGGTAACGAGGGAACTGTTATCATTAACTTAAAAGGAGAAAGTGTAAATATCAATTCCGATACCAAGATGAAGAACGGAACCTACAAGGATCAGGTCTCAGGCAGAACCTTTACAGTATCAAACGGCAAGATTTCAGGTACTCTTGACAAGAGAAAGGTTGCTGTTATTTACAACAAGGATCAGGAAAGCGTTGGTATTTCTTCTACAACAGGCTCAAACAGCTTTTCAACAGATACACTTGATGTAAAGCTTTCGGCTAAAAATGTGCAGAACGCTACATATACCACATCTGAGGGAGCTTCAGGAAGCTATACAGACGGAGACATTATCGCAGTTGGTGCAAAGAGTCAGATTGGTGATACAATCACTGTAACAGTAAAGGGTACAGGAACAAAGGGCGAGGTCACTGACAGCGCTGAGTTCAAAAAGACAGAGAAAGACCCATATCTTAAGTATATTGATGGAAGCTATGATGTATACATCAAGAAGCCTGACGGATGGGGAGACAAGATAAACTGCTATGCATATGTTGACAAGGATACAAACAACGGAAAATGGCCTGGCGTAGAGATGAAATATCTGGGCGAGGGCGTATATGCATACAATTTACCGGATGATTTCAAGAATGCAAGTATTATTTTCAATGATGGTGCTTCACAGTATCCGGCAGCACAGCAGGCGGGACTCGAGTTTACAAAGGGTCAGTCAATGGCATATATCAATGGCAGCTGGACAAAGGTAGAGAAGCAGACTAATGATATCAAGATTACTTCTTCTCTTGCTAATGGAAGCAGCTTCAATACTGACAGTACAACAACAACCATCACCTTAAAGAATGCAACAAAGGGAAGCTACAGTGTGGACAATGGCCCTGTGAAGCAATTTACAGGCAGTGCAACAGTTACTCTTGGAACAGGAAAGATTGCAGACAGCGATGTAACACTTAAGGTGACAGCGTCTAACGACAAGGATTCAAAGACGGAGACATTCACCTTCAAGAAGAAATTTGATGCAGAAAAGAATGGTGGCTATGTTGATTATGAGGGTGAGACACTCGCAAAGGCTTCAGGCACAGCAAGACAGGCAGTTGGAGGCAAATATGCGACAAACCCTGACAAGCAGCTTGGAAAGAATAAGACTATCAAGAGTGCAGCGGATTTTGATGATTCGATGATTATTGCACAGGGTGTAGCAAATGATGACGCACGTAATTTCAGAGGACCACATGAGGGACCTGTATACGATAGCTATGCACTTTACGGAGCATGGGATGATGAGAATATTTATCTCGGATGGCAGTTTGTAAACGTGGCTGATATTACATCGCCAGAGCAGACATATCCTAATTCAGATAACGGCAAGCCAACCAATGGCGATATACCACAGGTTATTGCACTTAACCTGGGAACCGGAAAGACCGGAGACGGTACACTTGACAATGGTGGCAATATATGGGGCTTAAAGGTTAAATATGATACACCGATTGATGCAATGCTCTGCTTCTCAAGTAAGAGTGGCGTTGGAACTCCGGCTTTGTTCACTACAAATACATCAGGAGAGTTCAGTTATGATGCACCATACTGCACAGGCTTTAAAAAGGCAGGTATCTCATTCAAGGCAGAGGATGGATTCTTTGGAAAATCACTGATTGGTATCAATGCCAATGGATATACAGGACTGACAGTTGACCAGCTTACAAGCACATCGTCAAACTGGGTAGATTTCCTAAGCCTTGGTCACAAGACATCAATGGATACCTTCTACACAATGACAATTCCTATGTCAGCGCTCAACCTGACAAAGGCAAAGCTTGAGAAGAACGGTATTGGTGTAATGCATATCTCTACATTTGGAGAGAGTGGTATTGCTTCTACTCCTATGGATATGTCAATGGTTGATAATGCAACAGAGGAATACAGTACTGATGTATCTACATCTAAGGAAAAAGAGGATACTGATATAATCACTGCTCCTCTTGCAAGACTTGGAGCAGAGGGCGGCGATGATCCTGACCCACAGCCTGACAACCGTATGACAGTCAATTTTGGGGCAGACCGAAGTGCACCACAGGCTACAGGAACAGCACTGACACTTAAGGCTGTTGCTGACGGCGGAGTTGGAAGCTACAAGTATCAGTTTAAGATTGATAACACAGAGGTACAGAGTGGTTCAAGTGCTACATACTCATGGAAGGCAGCCAAAGGCGCCCACACACTGCAGGTAGTTGTAACCGATTCACAAGGGCATCAGGTAACTGTCAGCAAGCAGTTCACAGGTGAGGGTGGTACAGTAGTATATAATAATGTGCTTACTGCAAAGAGCTATTCATTGACACTTGCAGAGAATATCAAGGCTAATATCTATGTATCACTGTCATCAGATATCATGGCAGATACAGGCGCAAAGCTTAGAATCACATATCCTGATGGTTCTTCTAAGGAGAAGCTTGTAAGTGATTACAGCACAGTAAAATATAATAATGAAGATGTAAAGAAGATTACATATGAGACAGTTCCGGCAGAGCTGACATCACGCATAAGCATCTGCGCAGTCAGAAGCAACGGAGCAACAAGCAATAGCTTCTCATTTGCACCGACAGATTATCTGTACAAGTGTATAGAGCAGAAGCTGCCGGAAGCTAACCTGGCCAAGGCATTACTCAACTATGGTGCATATGCACAGCTGTATTTTGGCATAAATTCATCTGACCTGGCTAATAAGAAGCTCACAGACAATGCAGTTGCTGCACTCAGTGTAGATACAGTGCTTAAGAACGCGCCTGCAGATGATGCAGCAGCATTAAATAATGAGGATATAGAGTACATCGGCTCAGCTTTGGTATGTAAGAGTGGAACAGACATGAAGCTTTATTTCAAGAATAAGAACAATCTTACACTTGAGCAGCTCAAAATCAAATATGCACTTGATGCGTACGACATCACACTTGATGAGGGCATGCTGTGCATCAGAATAAACAATGTTTATCCTGGAAACCTGTCTGCTAAGTATACAATAGTGATTAATGGAGCCAATGGTACGATTTCCGGCGACATCTGCCCGATGGCATATGTCAGAAAGGGAGTTCAGAGCTCAGATACAAAGCAACAGAATTTATGCAAGGCAATGTACCTGTACAATAGAGCCGCATTGGAGTATTTGGGACGATAGTCAGTTGAATCAGTCAATTAAATAAATGCAGTTCAATAAGAATCCGTTAACTATGGCTGTGACGCTGTGGTTAGCGGATTTTTTGTAGAAAAATAAGAGAACATGTTTATTTTTTTGTATTGCATAATTAAAAGAGAGATAGTAATATAGAACTATAAAAACGCTGTGATATCAATTAAACAAGGAAATCTGGGATAGCAGTGCTTTGTATTTAAGGAGAAATGAAATGAAAAAACATATAATAAACACGGTAGTTATTTTAATGTTTGGAGCAGTAATTACGGTAGCAGCGCTATCTACAAAGAATTTGGGAGCCGATGAAAAAAAGAAAATCGGCTCGTTAACAGCCACAGAGGCAGTGTCAGCTACGGGTACAGAATCTGATACAGAGGCGGCAGATACTGATGATGCGTCTAAGAAGGCAGCAGATTCAAAAAAAGATAAAACTAGCGATAAAAAGAAATCTGACAGCAGCTCGACAGATTCAAAGAGTTTATCAGATGTAAACAAGGATAATTCTTCAAAAGATACATATGAGACAGATATCATGAAAAACGATGAATCGACGGCTACAGATGATGTAAATAAAACCGATACTAAATCCGATAATAAAAATAGTACTAAATCTGATAGTAACAAAGATAATAATTCTGTAACAGACAATACAGACACTAATGGTTCCGGAAACAGTGACTCAAACAGTGACAATTCAGGAACCGGCAGCGATGATGATAATAAATCAGATAACGGAGTGATAGAGCTTCCGATTATACCGATAGATTAATTAATAGGTTACCATATAGTTTTACATTGTGGGATAGAGTATTTATTAACAATAGAACATGCCGGGAGGATTATGTATGCACAAAAGAATAATTAGTCTTATTTTAACTCTTATAATGTTGATTACAATGGTTCCATCAACTATTGTAGAAGCAAGTGAAGTAACGACAATGGAAGGTGTTGAAGCTTCGAGCAACCAATCTGAAAGCAACCGGTCTGAGGTTGATAAATCGGATGAAAATATTATCTACATGGTAAATCCGCTGTATGAGGATGTTATAAGTATTGATGATTTAAAGAAAAAGCTTGACTCCTCAAACGATGAGCAGCTATTTGGTGCATCCACAGGACAGTATTTTTCGGATTATGACAGTGCCGTTTCATATCTCAGAAAGCAGATGGTTAGCAGAGAAACGGAAATAACCTTGAATTTCCCTGCATCCTGGTTTGATTCTCACAAAGATGGGCTATATTATGATTTATTATATGATGCAATGAAGTGCGACGATAGCTCTACCGGACAGGAGGGGGATGCCCTCATATATGGGTTTGGAGGCTGTCGTCTTTCATACAGTAATGCAGGATATATACAATATACCATGTCATATCATTCTGATGCAGAGCAGGAAGCGAAGCTGACAGAGGCTGTGGCTGAGGCAATGACAACATTGCAGCTTAATGGTCTGAGCGAAGCCAAAAAGATTACAAAGATTCATGATTATATCTGCAATCATGTCGATTATGCATACAATTCAAAAGAGGAGCAGATATATACAGCTTATGGAGCTCTATGCACCGGAAAAGCTGTCTGTCAGGGATATGCTGTGCTTTTCTACAGACTGTGCAAGGAAGCAGGGCTGTCGGTCAGAATTATCAGTGGTACCGGAAATGGAGGACCACATGCGTGGAATATAGTGCGACTCGGCAGCAAATACTATAATGTGGATTGTACCTGGGATGGACAGGATGTGGCCACATATAATGAGTTTCTGTTGAAATCAGAAGCTGATTTTAGAGATCATACCCGTGAATCGTGGAAGGTGGCAGGCAGTCGTTATCTGGATTATACATCTGCTGAGTTTAACGCGCAGTATCCTATGACTGAAAAATCCTGGGATGAGTCGACTAAATATGCGCATAGCGAGGAGACCACGTTAGGTGCTGTGACACTAAAAGCAGAATGGAATGATCCTGTACTGGGACAGCCGACCACATTCCATATTTCTGCAACAGGCGGCTCAGGAAACTATAAATTTAGAATGGATGCACCGAGCTATTCGAGCCCAAATCAATGGGCATTCGAATCAGTAGCGGATCCAAGCCGCGGTGAGTGGATGAATTATACATCAGAGTGTGCTTCAAACGATTATACATTTACCATGACTGCTACCGGTACCTATAACTTTAGGTTTTATGTTATGGATGAAGCAACAAATGTATATTATCTGCGTTTGAGCTTCAATATAGGCGTATCTGATAGTAAATATCCGAGCGTTGACTCGATTGTCCGGTCTGCAGTAGCTGAGTGCAACAGCAAAACTGATGGCTCAGAGTATGCAAAAGCCCTTTGGCTGCATGACTGGCTGCTTGACCAGCTTGAGTATGATAAAACCCTGAAATGGTCTTCGGCTGAGAGTGCGCTGACCAGAGGGCTTGGCACCTGTCAGTCGTATGAGAGTGCATATGCAAAGCTCCTTACTGCAGCAGGAATAGAAAACAGCGAGACAAGGGATACCTATGATGGACACACCTGGAATGCCATGAAGCTGGACGGACAGTGGTATCAGACGGACTGCACCTGGGATGACAGCAGCGATAATTGGTATAGCTTTGATCAGAGACATTTGTATTTTGGGCTGACGGATGAGCTGATGGCCATAGCACATCCGGGACATAGCAAAATTTATACCACAGATGATTATAAAACGCGTTCAACAAGCCTTGCCGACAATTATTTTGTCAGGACAGGAGATGCTTCAAAGTGGGCGAAGGCTTATACAGACAGGATTCAGAAAAATCTGGATGCAGGAAAGACAGAGTTTGAAATAGCAGCTGACAATGCTACTTATCCGCCAAGTATTTCCGGTATTCAAAATGGTATTATAGCGTATGCGATAAATCAAATTACATGGACTACAGACAAAGCAGCGGTAACATTAAATGCAACAGGAAGCGCAAATAGCTTTACATTTACAGCTGAATACGCTTCAAAGAGTCCTGAGGTCAGCTTGTATGGTAGAAGCATAACCCTTAAAGACAACATCGATGTAAACTATTACATGGAAATGTCTGATTCGGTGTTTGAGCATGATGCTTATCTGGAATTTAAAATCGGTGGTCAGACATATAAGCTTAATGCGAGTGACGCCGCTGAGGTAAATGAGAGCGGTAAAACCTTATACAAGTTTTCATGTCCGGTGAATGCGGCACAGATGTCTGATACCATCGAGACAAGAATAGTGATTGATAACAATACTAAGGAAGAGTTTTCCTACAGTGTAAAGGAATATGCAAGCGAGCTCCTGTCAAAATCAAGCGAGTATCCGACAGAAACAGTTAAGCTCGTGAAGGCACTCTTAAACTATGGAACTGCGGCGCAGACCTTCTTTAAATATAACACAGGCAAGCCGGCAAACGCTATCTTAAGCGATACCGATAAAGCTGTAGCAGCGGCTGATTTTGATGCATATAAGGCTGTTATTAAAGCAGATAGTGCAAATGGTGCTATTGATGGACTGACATATTACGGAAGCTCCCTGATATGTAAGTCTGAGATGACGGTAAGACATTATTTTATTTTAGATAATGGCAGTGATATTAATAATTATAAGTTCAGCTATATAGATACAGAGGGCTATGAGGTCAGTTTGATACCGAAAAAGGTTTCAGACGGCGGGGTATACTGTGTAGATATAAGCGGAATAATGGCATGCAGCCTGAATAAGAACTATGTATGCAGGGTTACAGGTATGGACAACTCACAGACCATAGAGCTTGATTATGGCCCGTTAAGCTATGCATACAGTGTTGCAAACAGTAAAGACTCATCAAAGGAATTAATGAATCTGATGAATGCGTTGTATATGTATTCTGAGATGGCGAGGAAGGTAAATGGCATTTAAAAGACATCTGACAAGGATGACAGGTTTAGTCATAGTGACGGCATTTCTTATATCAACCACACCGGTGGCAGCAACGGAAAATCTGTTGCAGTCATATCAGGGAGGATATATAGAGAGTGAGCTGGACAGCAATACTCCTGTATATGACTCGGGCATTTCAACCTTTGCAGAACTGCCTTTGGCTTTTCCGGATGATGCTTCGGTGTTTGATACCATGTATCCACAGACTCGAGACCAGAATCCATATGGTACCTGCTGGTCATTTGCCAGTATGGGGCTTGCGGAGTATGACTTGATAAACGATGGAACCGTGGATAAGAATGTCGACTTCAGTGAGCTGCAGCTTGCGTATTTTGCATACAATTTTGTGACAGATCCGCTGGGTGGTACTGCAGGGGATGTGGCTAAATACCATAATGAGAATGGACTCTCATACCTGCAACGAGGTGGCAATTTTGAATACAGTTCAAGGCGTCTGGCACAGTGGATAGGTCCGGTAGATGAGGCCGTGGTGCCATATGCTCAGGCTGACAGTACACTAAATAACGGTCTGGATGATAAATATGCATACTCTTACAGTAAGGCTCATCTGAAAAATGCTTATGAGATAAATATCCATGAAAATGCTGATGAGGTGAAGGCTAATATTATGGAGCATGGTGCTGCCGGTGTGATGTATTATCATAATGACAGTGCCATGAGGTTTTATTCATTTGACAGCGCCGGGCATTATACCTACTATGATACTGCAAAAAGAGGTTCAGGACATGCGGTGATGCTTGTGGGATGGGATGATAATTTTTCAAAAGAGAATTTCCCTGAGTCAATGAGACCGGAAAATAATGGAGCCTGGCTCGTGCGAAACAGCTGGGGAACATATTGTGATTATTTCTGGATGTCGTATGATAATGAATCACTGTTAGATACGGCATGGGTATTTGATTTCTCAGATGATGACGGTTTAGACCACAATTATCAGCTGGATGGTGGGATTGAGGTATACAATACTAATTTGACCAACAGGCTGGCGAACGTATTTACAGTACCAAAGAAGGCTGATGGAGAGTATGAGAAGCTGAGAGAGGTGTCGCTGTCATTTACCAGAATAGCGGATGTAGGATATACAATAGATGTGTATACAAATCTTACGGATCCGTCTGATCCGTTAAGTGGAGAGAAACAGACTCAGGCTACAACGACAGGTAATACAGCCTTTGCGGGTATATACAGTGTGGAGCTGGCAGAACCGGTGGATCTTAAGCCGGAAAGTACCTTTGCTGTAGTGGTATCGGTTGATAAAAGTGCTCTGGATTATGAGCAGGCAACAAAGATAGCAACCGGTGACACTCTCCTCTGGGACAGACAGGTGAGCCGGGGGAACGGAAAGAGTCTGTATTATAGCAGTGGCAGGTACAGAGTATATCCATATGGCAATTTCTGTATTAAAGCATTTACATCAGATGAAACCAGGCATGCAGAGTCTGAGAATGAGCTTACGCCAGAGGGCTATTCTGTAGATTTGACAGCGCTGGTACAAGCTAATCTATATGCTGCTTTTTCGGCAGATATTATGGAAGATGCAGGGGCAAAGGTTCAGTTTGTATACCCGGATGGCACCTGTACATATAGGCTTTTGTCGGCTTTTGAGACGACGGAGTATAATAATACTAAGGTAAAGAAAATCACATACGAGGCTATTCCTGCTAAGCTTGCTGAAAGGGTTGAAATCAGTGTCATAAAGAGTGATGGCACAAAAAGCAATGGTTTTGCCTTCGCGCCGGCTGATTATCTGAATGATTTAATCAAAACAGATTCTGATTCTGTGTCAAAAAATATAGCAACGGCTCTTTTAAATTACGGAGCATATGCGCAGCTATATTTTAATGTGGATACATCTAATCTGGCGAATAGGGAGCTGGCAGATGATGCAGTGGGGGCTTTAACGACTGATGAAATCCTTAAAATGACAGTGGATGAAAACATTGCGTCAATGAATAATGACGATTTGGAGTATATAGGCTCATCACTTGTATGTAGAAACGGAACTGATATGAAGCTGTATTTCATTAATAAAAACTCACTTACACTTGATGAAATACTGCAGAAATATAATATTGATGTGACTAATGAGAAAACAGGCAGACTTGTCAGTGACGATTTTTCAGCTGAGCTTGATGGAAAGCTGTTTTGCATAAGAATAAAGTCAATTTTGCCGAAGCTTCTGTCAACTCATTATACAATTACATTATCGAATGGTGATATAAGCAGTTATGGAGTTGTGAGTCCGTATTCTTATATCCGAAGCGCTGTACAGGGGGATGATATACAGCTTCGAAATCTATGTAAGGCGCTTTTCTTATATGGGCGCGCTGCATCATAATACATTAAGCTTTGTTATACCTGAAAAATCATTAAAAACAATCGACATTACAGCCAATAAACGCTATAATAGATACATTAAGATAAATGTACTGGGACTTGTATTATCCACAGCCATCACATGGTACGGCTGTCGCGGATAGTGTCAGGCCCCGGGAAGGGGAATTATATGCAGGATAAAAAGCAAAAAAAGGCAAAAATACAGGTTATATTTCTAATTCTTATTTCCACGCTGGTTCTTTTAGCGGATTTTTATGCGATAATTAATTATCCAAAGGAATACATGCTCATTGCAGCAATCACAGTTATCTTTATGATTTGCCTGTGGGGAGTGATAAGCGGATTTTTCTCACTGAGTGCTCTAAAGGAGGACAGGAGGGAGGAACAGTATGACAGTATTTTTAAGTCGGAAAAGGCATCTTACCTCATGCTCAGGAAGTATTTTGATGAGATAGAGGAAAAGATTGAGATACTGCAGAAGGAGTCAAAGATTCCGACTGAGGATATCATCAATGCACAGAAGGGAATCGCAAAGGTTGTCATCAACAGGAATAAGGAAAATGCTGATGCGATTATGAACTCTAATGAACAGCTTATGGAGACTTTTGAGCGTCTTGAGAATAAGCTCAAGGAGAGCAATGATTTCATTATTGAGAGCCAGAAAAATGTGATTTATGATAACCTCAAGGACATTATGGAAAAGCAGCAGGTTCTGTCTGACAGCATAAAGGATATGGAAATCCGTCTGAGTCAGGCAATCACAGCAAATCCTAATCAGTTTACAGCAAATGTTGAGGTGCCAAAGCAACCGACTGACGCACCACAAGCAGCACCGGTCATGGAGGCGATACCTGAACCGGAACCTGTACAAGCGAATGAGTCAGAACAGATACCTGAGCCTATTCCGGTAAATGAGCCGGAGCCTGTAGTTGAGATACCACATGTACCTGAACCGGAACCTGTAAGTGAGGCACCACATGTACCTGAACCTGAACCGGTAGTAGAGCCAAGCCCTGCGGCAGAAGCTGTTGCAGATACGACAAACAGCGATCCGAACCGCCAGCTGAGTGCAGATGAAATAGCAGCACTTTTTGCAAGTGCAAACGCAGGTGCGACAGAACCTGAATCAGAGCCGGCAGAGGAAGTGATTACGGAACCGGTCACAGATGCACCTCAGGCACCTGAGCCGGAGCCTGTAAGTGAACCGGAACCGGCAAAGTCTCCGGTTGTAGATTTGAATAACACAAATCGTAATCTGACACCGGATGAGATAGCAGCTTTATTTAGCAGTATGTAGTATTTTGGTAACTATTCAGTAAAGAAATATGCGGTATTGCATATTTCGTAAAAAATGAAGAAATAATATTTTGTAATTATCTCACAAATATGTTAAAGTGTGCATGTTATAAAAATATGCACACTTTATTTTTTTGAAAGGAAATATAAAAAATATATGGAAACAATCAGATTTGACGAATTAGAACTAAACCCTAAGATTTTGCGAGGCATCAAGGATATGGGCTTTGAGGAGGCAACTCCAATACAGGCTCAGGGAATCCCGGCAGTGCTTTCGGGCAGGGATGTAATCGGACAGGCGCAGACCGGAACAGGAAAGACAGCAGCCTTTGGTATTCCGGTGCTTGAGAGCGTTGATGCATCAAGTCACAAGACACAGGTTATCATCCTCTCTCCTACAAGGGAGCTTGCCATCCAGGTGGCAGATGAAATCAGGAAGCTTGCAAAATATATGCATGGTGTGAAGGTACTTCCGGTATACGGAGGACAGGATATCAGCCGCCAGATTAAGGCACTTAAGGGCGGTGTGCAGATTATTATCGGAACCCCGGGGCGTCTTATGGATCATCTCAGGAGAAAGACAATCAGGCCTGACCATGTAAAGACAATAGTGCTCGACGAGGCAGACGAGATGCTCAACATGGGCTTCAGGGAGGATATCGAGACAGTGCTCGAATACCTGCCACAGGAGCATCAGACAGTACTCTTCTCGGCAACAATGCCAAAGCCTATTTTGGAAATTACAAGAAAATATCAGCATGATGCTATCAATATCAAGATTGTGAAAAAAGAGCTGACAGTCGCAAATATCGACCAGTATTACTATGATGTGAAGCGCAAGGACAAGATAGATGTACTCACAAGACTGTTGGATTACTATAATCCAAAGCTCTCACTTGTATTCTGCAATACCAAGAAGATGGTCGACGAGCTGGCATATGAGCTTTGCGGACGCGGCTACAGTGCAGAAGGACTTCATGGCGATATGAAGCAGGTGCAGAGAGATCGTGTCATGAAGAACTTCAGAAACGGAAAGACAGATATTCTTATTGCCACTGATGTCGCAGCGCGCGGAATTGATGTGGATGATGTGGAGGCTGTTTTCAATTATGATCTGCCTCAGGATGACGAGTATTATGTACATAGAATCGGTCGTACAGGAAGAGCAGGCCGCTGTGGAAAGGCATTCTCCTTTGTAAAGGGCAAGGAGGTATATAAGCTCAAGGACATACAGCGCTACTGCAAGACAAAAATCTATGCGCAGCCAATTCCATCATCTGATGATGTTGCCAAAATCAGGGCAGAAAAGATTATGGACCAGATTTCCATCATTATAGATGAGGAAAATCTCACAAGTGTCATTGATATTATAGAGAATCAGATAAATGAGTCAGATTACACAGCAATGGATATAGCGGCGGCATTTTTATACCAGGCTATGGGTGCTTCAGAGATATCCACAGCTGAATCAAAGGACGACTATGATTTCCACAATACAGGAGCAGAGGATGGCATGGTACGTCTGTTTATCAACGTAGGAAAGAAGGACAAGATAAAGCCGGGCGACATTTTAGGTGCCATCGCAGGTGAGTCAGGCATGCCTGGCAGGCTTGTCGGTGCAATCGACATGTACGACAAGTATACATTTGTTGAGGTGCCGGCTGAGTATGGCAAGGAAGTGCTTAATGCCATGAAGAATGCGAAGATAAAGGGCCGCTCTGTGAACATGGAGCCTGCAAATTCACGATAGCAAAGTCAGGCTTTTCTGATGACGCATCAGCTTTTTTGTTCTCAGTGGTTCTGAATAGTTACGATGGTTGTATAAAAAATACCGGGACACAAAATGTGTTGCCCGGTATTTTTGATTACTTGTCGTCATCGATTCCCCAATGCTCTTTCATGTAATCCTTTCCCATTCCTCCGCCGATATCATTCTGATTTCTGCGAAGATAATTTACAAATATTCCACCAACAACTGCAAAAATGATAAGTGCTGCAAGTACTACCATATGGTCTCCCTTCTGAAACATCGTAAGTTTCAAAAAACATTGTAACTATTCGTTCGAAAATAAACGAAAATAATTGGTTGCCATCATTATAGCAGAATTATCAGATAAGTCAATACACAAATCAACTATTGTTTACACTAAAACGCAGTCGGATTACTGATTACACTGTTAGTTGTGAACAGTAACCGACCGGCAGCAAAATCACGCGTCAGCAAGCATCAGCACATGTTTGACAATTGATTTGATTATATTAACCGCAGTCTCCATGCCCTCCACTGATATGTGCTCAAATGGGCCGTGGAAGCCGTAGCCGCCGGTACCGAGGTTTGGACAAGGAAGTCCCATGAAGGATAAACGTGCGCCGTCTGTACCGCCGCGAACCGGGCGTGATAGCGGCTCTAGACCGTTTTCCTCTATAGCAGCCTTAGCCAGGTCGATAATGTATATGTTGTCCATTATGATTGAAAGCATATTCTCGTAGGAGTGGGTGATAGTCAAAGAAACAGTGCCCTCACCATATTTTTTGTTCATCTCTATCTCAAGAGAGCGGAGAGTATCAAGTCTTTTAGCAAAAAGAGCCTTGTCGTGGTCGCGCACAATATATGACAGATGGGCTGATGCTACATCACCGCTCATATCACACAGATGGTAAAAGCCCTCTCTGCCATCAGTTGTGGCAGGAGTCTCGTTTGCAGGCAGCGCTGCGGCAATCTCGCAGCCAACCAAAGCAGCATTGACCATAATGTCCTTTGCTTCGCCCGGATGCACGTTGACGCCCTTTATGGTAAATTCAGCGCTTGCGGCATTAAAGTTTTCATAGGCCACCTCGCCCTCGTAATCACCGTCCACGGTGTAGGCAAAATCTGCCTCGAAATAGTCCAGATCAAACAAATCCGCACCCTTTCCGACCTCCTCATCGGGGGTAAATCCAACCCAGATATCGCCGTGAGGAGTGCCCTCTGCGATAATCTGCTCTAAGGCGGTCATAATCTCAGCCACACCGGCCTTGTCATCGGCACCAAGCAGGGTAGTGCCATCTGTGGTAATGAGAGTGCGTCCGGTGAGGGCTTTAAGCTCAGGAAAATCGCTTACTCTCAGGTATTCGCCACTGCCTCTAAGCAGCACATCGCTTCCGTCATAGTGACGCAGCAGCTGTGGCTTGACATTTTCCCCGGAAAAATCAGGTGCAGTATCCATATGTGCAATAAATCCGACCGCTTTTTTGTGCTCCATGCCGGCAGTGGCAGGCAGCAGACCATACACGTAACAATGGTCAGTGAGCACAACCTTGGATAAGCCAAGCTCCTTAAGCTCTGACTCAAGCTCTCTTGCGAGTGCAAATTCCCTGTCACTGCTTGGTATTTTATCACTTGCTTCATCAGATGTGGTGTGATAGCCCACATATTTTAATAATCTTTCTTCTACTTTCATTATCAGTAAATCCTTTCTGAGAGACTTTGGATGGGAAATCTGGAATAAAAAGTCTCTGTATATAGAAAATAATATAGCTTAAAACGGTGTAAAATCAACTGTT
>OLZV01000009.1_pt1 | contig 144856 bp, 112 predicted proteins | sample 1644531 | NCBI WGS metagenome assembly OLZV01 (sample SAMEA103958115, study PRJEB25191) | human gut metagenome | biome: human-associated habitat [ENVO:00009003]; feature: intestine environment [ENVO:2100002]; material: feces | place: Germany | collected 2013/2015
GGCAAAATTTGCCGAAAAGACGTGCGCATATGCTTGTGAAGACGGGTTCTTATATTCATCTCATCATTTCGCCGTAGTGATAAACGGATTGATAGCCGCGGCAATTGCAGATGCCGGCATTGTCTGAAGCCATATTCTGCCGGGTCCCGTTACCTTGGTATTGAAGAAGCCCTCGCCCCCGAACAGCTTATTACCTATTCCCTTGACGCTCTCGATGTCTATCGAAACGCCCTCGGTCATAGCCGCAAGATATCCCGTGTCAACAAGCATGGACTGTCCTGCCTGCAAATCGTATGTAATTACCGAGCCGTCAATTTCAAGGAACACCATACCGGTGCCCTCGAACTTCTGCATTATGAAGCCCTCGCCGCCGAAGAAACCGCTTCCGAGCCTTCTTTGGAAATGTATGCTCATATTCACGCTCATCTCTGCCGCAAGGAATGCGCTCTTCTGTGCTATAACAGCGCCCTGCGACACGTCCATTGCAAGTATCTCACCGGGAAAGCTTGACGCAAACGCTATCTGTCCGGGTGCGCCCTGCGCAGTGTATATATTCTGAAACATTGACTCGCCGGAGAACATCCTGGACATTGCCTTACCGAAACTGCCACCCGCATTCGTTGACATCTGCATATTCGGCGTCATCCAGCTCATACCGCCCTTTTCGGTATATATGGATTCGCCCGCACCGATATTGCATATTACGACAGGCAGCGGAGTACCCTTGATCTCATACTGCATAAAAATTACCTCCGAAAATTTTTTACCATTATAATACCATATTTTTATTGAAAGGTCAAGCATTTTATATAATTTCGATAAATTTCTGCTTATGCATAATAAAACTATTGCCGTTTCGTACAAAATATGATATACTTATTTTAATCAAAATTAACATCTTCAGTGAAAGGAACATAGCTATGAATATAAAAATCACAGCCGACAGCACCTGCGACCTCTCAAAGGAGCTGGTCGAAAAGTACAACATTACAATTCTTCCGCTTTACATTGTCAAGGACGGCAAATCCTACAAGGATGGACTTGAAATTACCCCAAAGGATATTTTTGACCATGTAAAAGCAGGAGGTGCATTGACTTCTACCGCCGCAGTGAATGTAGCCGACTATGTCGATTCATTCACACCTCTCAGCAAGGAATACGACGCAGTCATCCACGTTGATATCAGCGCCGAATTTTCGAGCTGTTACCAGAATGCCTGCATTGCCGCTGAAAATTTCGACAACGTGTATATCATCGACAGCCGCAACCTTTCAACAGGCAGCGGACTTATAGTGCTCAGGGCTGCAGAGATGGCGCAGGCAGGCGAAGCTCCGGAGGATATTGTAAAGGCTTTGAACGCTCTTACAGCAAAAGTTGAAGCAAGCTTTGTAATAGAAAAGCTGGATTTTCTGCGTAAAGGCGGCAGATGCTCTACGCTTGCGGCACTGGGCGCTAACCTTCTTTCGCTCCGTCCCTGCATAGAAGTAAAGGACGGCAAAATGGTTGTCGGCAAGAAATACAGAGGTAAATATTCCGCCTGCATAGAAAAATATATCACTGAGCGCCTGTCAGACAGAGATGACATTGATTACAAGCGCATATTCATCACCCACTCACCCAGTGATAAAGAGATAATCGATATAGCCCATAAGGCAGTGAAGAAGCTCGGAAAGTTTGAAGAGATACTTGAAACCGATGCAGGCTGTACAGTTTGCAGTCACTGCGGACCAAACACTCTCGGCGTACTTTTTATAAGAAAGTAATTTTTCCCTGCAAAGCAAAATTTGAATAAATATTCTCCTTTTCTTCGGTTACAATAACGGTAACTAAAGCAAAGGAGATTTTTTATGCAGTTATCCGAGTCAAAAACACTTGAAAACCTGAAAACCGCATTCACAAACGAAGCGGCGGCAATGGTACGCTATGAAATATATGCCGACAATGCAAAAGCCGACGGTGACGAAGAAATATCACAGGTATTCCGCACCACTGCCAACAACGAAAGGGCTCACGCAGAGCTTTGGTTCGGGCTTATTTTCACAGGTATACCGAAAACCGCCGAAGCGCTTGAAAAAGCCGCCCACGGCGAAAACTACGAATGGACGCAGATGTATAAGGAATATGCCGAAACCGCAAGGCAGGAAGGTCTTGACAATATAGCTGACCTATTTGAGCGTGTCGGCGCTATCGAAAAAGATCACGAAAGCCGCTTCAACACATTTGCTAAAATGCTCTCTGACGGAAGCATACGTTCTTCTTCAGGCGAAACGGTGTGGCTCTGCCGCAACTGCGGATATATCCACTGCGGCACTACCCCTCCGGAATACTGTCCTGTCTGCCGCAGACCGAAGGGTTATTTTCAGCGAAAGGAAGACAGCAGGTTATCGTAGCCTATGAAAAAGATAGCATTTTTCGATGCAAAGCCATATGACAAAGCGTCATTTGATAACGTCAATACCGGATATGAGATGATATACATCGAGTCAAAGCTGAATTACCGTACTGCGGTAATGGCTAAAGGTTGTGAAGCAGTCTGTGCATTTGTCAATGACGATATTGACAGAAGAACCGTTGACACGCTGTGTGACGGCGGTACAAAGATAATAGCAATGCGAAGTGCAGGCTACAGCAACATTGACCCGAAAGCGGCGCAGGGCAGGATAAAGATAGTAAGGGTGCCTGCTTACTCACCCTATGCCGTTGCAGAGCACGCAATGGCTCTTCTCCTCTCGCTCAACCGAAAGATACACCGTGCTTATATCCGCGTGCGCGACTTCAATTTCAATATAGCGGGCTTCACAGGTTTCGACCTGCACGGCAAAACCGCAGGCATAATCGGTACAGGTAAGATAGGCAGAGCATTTATAGATATCTGTCACGGTTTTGGTATGGATGTACTGGCTTATGACCCATACCATGCAAAGGACATTGATTTCATCTACACTGATCTCGATACGCTGTATGCCAACAGCGATGTAATATCACTTCACTGTCCGCTTACCGACAAGAACAGGCGAATGCTTGATAAAAGTGCCTTTTCCAAGATGAAAAACGATGTATTTATAATCAACACTTCAAGAGGCGCACTTATCGACAGCACTGCCCTGCTTGACGCACTGAACAGCGGAAAGATAAGAGGTGCGGGGCTTGACGTATACGAGGAGGAAGGCAACTTTTTCTTTGAGGATATGTCGGATACGATAATAAAGGACGATGTGCTCGCCCTGCTTATTTCACGCCCGAATGTACTGCTCACTTCTCATCAGGCTTTTCTCACCCGTGAAGCACTGCGCAATATCGCAGTAACCACATACGAGAACCTTGACGCATTCTTTGCGGGAAAGCCACTTGTAAATGAAGTAAAAATAAAATAACGCTACCCGGAGGTAAACTAATGACTGACGAAATGTTCTGTTTTCAGTGCCAGCAGACGGCACACAACGAAAAATGCAACGGTAAGGCAGGTGTCTGCGGCAAGAAAAGCGACACCGCAAAGGCACAGGACGAGCTTATCGGCGCTCTTATAGGACTTGCAAAAGCCGCAGAATACGGCGCACCCACCGACTGCACCGACCGTCTTGTCCTGAAAGGTCTGTTCACGACGATCACCAACGTAAACTTCAATACCCATACGGTAAAGGAGCTTACGGCTGAGGTCAAGGACGAGAAACGCAGAATATACAAGAACCATGTTGACGACTATGAGCTGTCAAGGCTATGGGAAGCCGGCGAAGATATCCGTTCACTGAAATCACTTATCCTGTTCGGCATCAAGGGTATGGCGGCATACGCTTATCACGCTCTTGCACTCGGTAAAACCGACAGCGAGGTAAACGCTTTCTTCTATATGGCGCTCAGGGCGATAGAGGGCGAAAACAACCCGGATAAGCTGTTAAGACTTGTGCTTAAGACAGGTGAAGTCAATTTTAAGTGTATGGCTCTGCTTGACAACGCAAACACCGAAAGCTACGGCGATCCGGTGCCGACCGTTGTTCCGCTGACGATAGAAAAAGGTCCTTTTATCGTTGTCAGCGGTCATGATATGCACGATATGGAGCTCCTGCTCCAGCAAACCGAGGGCAAGGGTATAAACATCTATACCCACAGCGAAATGCTCCCCGCACACGGCTATCCCGGACTTAAAAAGTATAAACATTTAAAAGGCAACTTCGGCACAGGCTGGCAGAACCAGCAGTCGGAATTTCACAACATTCCCGCTCCGATACTGTTCACCACAAACTGTATTATGCCGGTAAGGCAGAGCTACAGCGACAGAGTGTTCACGACCTCTGTCGTGTCTTACCCAGAGCTTGTCCACATAGGCGACGACAAGGATTTTTCACCCGTTATAGCAAAAGCGCTTGAATGCGGCGGCTATGATGAGGACAAGGAAATGACCGGTATGAACGGCGGTCACACCGTTATGACCGGCTTTGCTCATAATGCCGTATTATCAAGAGCCGATGAAATAGTAGCGCTTGTAAAGCAGGGAAGGATAAAGCACTTCTTCCTTATCGGCGGCTGTGACGGCGCAAGTCCGAGCAGAAGCTACTATACCGACTTTGCAAAGGCTACACCGCCGGATACGCTTATTTTAACGCTTGCCTGCGGAAAGTACCGTATAAACGACCTTGACCTCGGCACAATTGACGGCATACCGAGAATACTCGACTGCGGACAATGCAATGACGCATACAGCGCAATAAGGATAGCGCTTGCGCTTGCAGACGCTTTCGGCTGTTCTGTAAACGACCTGCCGCTGACGCTTGTTCTGTCGTGGTATGAGCAGAAAGCCGTCTGCATACTGCTTACGCTTCTATATCTCGGCATAAAGAATATTTTACTGGGTCCTACTCTGCCTGCGTTTATTTCTCCGGGAGTGCTTGATGTGCTTGTGAAGAACTACAATATCACGCCGACCGACAACCCCGAAAGCGACCTTGCAAAAGCGCTCGGCAGAAAATAATCACACAAAAATATAAAAATAGTCACACTATAGGTATTGCTTTTTCACTTCCGCTGTTATAATTAAGGTGCAAACTAAAGAAAAAAGCAGGGCTTTCCCTGCCCACACTATAACTATGACGGAGAAAAAACTATGCGAAACTTTGACGGATTTTATAAAGGTATTGACCTCGGCGGCTGGATATCACAATGCGGCAAGAATTATAACGATGAGCACTACTCGACATTCATCACTGAAAAGGATATCGAAAAGATAGCCTCTATGGGACTTGACCACGTTCGTATGCCTGTTGACTACAACGTGATCCAGACGGAAGACGGAAAGCTTATCGAAAGCGGAATGGCTTATATTGAAAACTGTGTGAACTGGTGCAAAAAGCACGGTCTTAACATTGTGATCGATCTGCACAAAACCTGCGGATATATATTTGACGACCCGACATATTGCGGATTTTTCGCGAACGAAAAATTACAGGATCAGTTTGTATATCTATGGCAGGAAATAGCAAAGCGCTACGGCAACGATGAGCATATAGCATTTGAATTGCTCAACGAGATCACAAGCGCAGATTTTACAGAGCCGTGGAACAAGATAGCAAGCCGCACCGTAAAGGAAATAAGAAAGATCGCGCCCGATACAAAGATAGTTATCGGCGGTATCTTCAACTCAAGCATCTATGGACTGACAAAGCTTGACATTCCGTGGGACGAAAACATTGTGCTGACTTTCCACTGCTACAATCCGCTTGTTTTCACTCATCAGGGTGCCGGCTGGGTAGATCGCCTTGATAAGTCATACCGCACGACATTTCCTGCAACTGCTGAAAAACTTCTTGCTGACAGCAGGAAATACTTCGGCGAGGATTTTGCTTCAGACTTTAACGGCATAACAGGTATGATAGACAGCAGTTTCTTTGTAAAGATGTTCGGCGATGCCATAAATGTTGCCGAAAAGCTTGATCTTCCTCTTTACTGCGGTGAATACGGAGTTATAGATCAGGCTGACACAGAGGGTACTCTGAACTGGTTCAGACTGATACACGAGGCATTTGAAAAGCATCATATTGCCCGTGCTGTATGGTCGTACAAAGAGATGGACTTTGGCATAACAGACGCACACTATGCGCCGATTTACGATGAGCTTATAAAATTGCTGTAATCAATGATCAGGAGCCCGGGGATCTCTCCCCGGGCTCTGTTTATATATTTCTCAAATCGGATCGGATTGTATCACAGCTATACGCAGTAATTCAGCCTTTCAGCAATTTTTCCCTTTCACGGTAATCGGGCATGAATTTTGCCAGCTCTGCATAAAACCGTGCACTGTGATTTGCCTGCAAGAAGTGAGTAAATTCGTGTGCGACTACATATTCTGCGGCGGCAAACGGATATTCCATCAGGTGAACATTGAATGTAAGTATTCCCTTTGACGGTATACAGCTTCCCCACCTTGAGCGCATATCCTTCACCTTTATCACAGGAAATTTAATTCCGAGCGAGCGGTAGTATTCATCATATGCCGCCTTGCACAGCAGTATCATTATCTCAAGGCACTGTGCCTTTAGCCAAGTAATGTACACCTTATATTTAAGCTCATAGTTGTCGATATCCGTTACCGACAGCGTTATGTTTCCGTCCTTATCGGTAACGGAATTTCGTGTTGCCTTAAGCACATACAGCGTGCGTTCTCTCCCGAGTATCAGCAGCTTTTCTCCGCCCACAAACTGCATTTTGCCCTTGACACTGCGCTCACTGTACTTATCGATCGCCGACAGGATAAAATCTGACTTTTTCTTCATAAAGCGCTCGATAACGGCAATTGTCACGGCGTTAGACGCCGAAACGTGTACCGAGCCGTCAGGCTTTATCCTTAGGTTTATGTTTTTCACTTTCTTGCGGGTAAGCTCATAGACGATCTTTCTGTCACTGATTGTTACAGTGTGGGTTACACTGCGGTTTGTGCCTGATGTCACGGATTTTTCTCCTCTCTTATAAACGGCTCATTTACTGTCATATCTGTAAGCGGTCCATATACTTTCGGGCGGCGGAATGCGTTGCCGTGTACTTCTCTGCGGCGGTACTCCCGCATATCATCTATAGGGAAATCGGCAATGTATATGCCCTCGCGCTCGCCTGCTTCTATCACCAGAGTATCTCTTCCGCCGCTGCCATCAACTCTGTATGCTATGCCGTCAAAAGCGGTAGAATGACCGTTGCAGTCGGGCTTGCCGTAAGGATAATTTACCATAGCAATTCCCGTCATATTCTCATATGCCCTCGCCCTGAGCTGTGATATACGGTTTATTTCCATAGGACAGGCATTCGGCACGAGTATCCGCTCCGCACCTTCGAGCATAAGTATCCTTGCGCTTTCGGGAAATTCCCTGTCATAGCATATCATTGCCCCGACCGTTACTTTTCCGCTCTTTGTGTCAAGCTCGGCAGTGAAAAACTCATCTCCGTGTGACAACACTCTTTCATCGCCAAAGTCGCAGGTATGCACCTTGTGATAGGTGAACATTTCCGCTCCGTGCCTGTTAAACAGCGTTACTGTATTGAAAGGCGCATTGCTCCCGTTTTTTGCAAGATATGTCACTGCTACCGCTATATCATTATCGACTGCCGCTTTTTTGAACGCTTCCGTATAACCACTGTCACGGCTCACAGCGAGTTTTCGCAGAGCATTCTTGTCCTGTGGAAAATCATATCCGCAACTCCACATTTCAGGAAAAAGCGCAATATCCGCACCCATCATTGCTGATTTTTCTATTGCCCGTATCCCCTTTTCGATATTTCCCTGTAAATTTTCTTTCGGCATAAGCTGTAACAATGCTACTTTTATACTGTTCATATGTAATTCTCCGTAATAATGCGTTTTCCGTTTATCGTTAATTTTGCTTTTACTGATCACCTGTCTGCAATATGATTTTCACAATACCGATTATACTACAAAAAGCACATAAAATGCAACAACCGGCGCACTTTGCGGTGCGCCGGTCACAATATTCTTATTTTCGGATTACTCTACAGGGTCTGTAGCTTCGTCCGTACTGCCTGTATCATCGGTTGCGTACTTTGTGTATACAGAGCATACCTTTGAGGTTTTCTTTATGCCGTACTCACCCTCAACCAAAGGCTTACCCCATTCGGATGTCAGGTCAACACCTGACCAGTCACGCGAAATGTCAAGATAGTTTACATCATCGCCGTTGCCCTTCCAAGACCATGCAAGATATCCGACGTTCTTCTCTGTCGAGTACTGCATTATCGTTTCATAGTCAACCTTGCCGTCTGTATGATTCCAGCCGAATTCACCTATAAGCAGGCAAAGATTCTTGCTCTGAGCCGTATCGATAGTGTTCTTGATTATCTTCTCGTTCTTGCCGGCAGCACCATACATATGCACCGCAAACATTGTGTTTGCGTCCTTATCGGCTTTCAGGATTTCCTCACCATAATTCAGAACACTGTCCGCACACTGTCCCCAGCCTGCACTGTCAACTACGAGAGTATTCTCAATGCCTGCATCTCTCAGCTTCTTTACAGCATCGATATAGGCGTCACGCCATGTTTCGAGCTTATCGTATGTTCCGTACCATTCGTTTGCTATGTTTACAAGAACATATGCCTTGTTTTCATTCAGCAGATCCTTCATACTTATCCAGTAATCTACTGCATTGTTAAGATATGAAACATCGTCCTTGCCTGCGCCGTCATGTATCTCAAGCACTGCTACAAGCTGATTTTTCTTACATTTTCTGATAAGGCTCTTAAGCTCCGCTCTTGTTACCTTGTCCCACTGATCGCCATCGGACAATACAAGACGTACCGTATTTGAACCTATATATTTAATGCCCTCTATGGCATTATCTGTATCGTTCTTGAACCATGTATAGGCATGGTTTACACCACGCATCACAAACTCTTCGCCATAGCCGTCTATAAGCTTTGTGCCTTCTATCTTAAAACCTTCGGGAGCCGGAACTTCAACCGCAGAACTTGTTGTATCCGCAGATGTCTGCTGTTCACTGCTTTCCTGCGCAGGTTCACTGCTGCAACCGACTATAAAAACGCATATTACTGCGCTTAATAATAATGCTGTTAACTTCTTCATTTCTGTTTCCTTTCTCAATATTCGTTGCTCTTTCTTAAAACGTTTATATTATACTATACATCAGTTAAAATGTCAATCAAAAAAATGTGCAATTCCGATATGTATTTTAAGCATAACAGATTATGCTTTACTGAGCTGAGCGTTATTATCATTCTTCGATTCGTCGTAACGCTCATAGACGCTATTGTTTGCGACAGAGGACATACCCTTGATGAGGCTATTGTGCTTACCTTTTTTTGGTTGCCGGGAAGCATATTAATTCTACCGCATATTCGTAACCATCGCTGTTCTTGCTTATTGAAAACCAGCCCCACGGTTTGCCGTATTGTCGTTACATCCGTTGTCGATAAGCTCGCCCGGTCCGGCGAATATCCACTGCTGTAAGTGCCGCAGTCGTTACTTTTAATGCGTATTTTCTATTTTTGCTTCTTATTCCTGATCTGTCTTAAAATCTTAAGCACGTTGTTTATATTTATGGGTTTAGAAATGTGGTCATTCATACCTGCATCTTTACAAGCCTGTATATCCTCGGCAAAAGCGTCTGCGGTAACCGCAACTATCCGGATATTGCGGACATAGGGAACAGCGCTCTGTCTTATCAGTTTTGCCGCTTCTCTGCCGTTCATTACCGGCATCTGTATATCCATAAGTATCGCACTGTAATAATTATCATCGGACGATGTGACTATTTTTACACATTCACTGCCATTTGCGGCACGGTCACAGATAATTCCGTACTCGTCAAGCATTGTTTCGATGATCTCATAATTAAGATCGTTATCCTCTGCTATGAGTACACGCATACCTTCAAATTCACTCTTTGTATATTCCGCCTGAATTCCAGAAATGTCGTTCTTATTTGTCCTATCCCGTGATATCGGAAATTCTATTCTGACGATAAATTCGGTGCCTATGCCTTCGGTACTCTGACACTCTATCGTTCCGTGCATCATATCGGTAAGCTGCTTTACTATAGCAAGACCGAGACCCGATCCCTGTATCTTGCTTATTGTACTGCGCTCTGCTCTTGTGAATGAATCGTACATGGTTTTCATGTATTCATCGCTCATACCTATACCGTTGTCCTTTACTCTGTAGACAAGTCTTACATTATCGTTCTTGCAGTCATTCAGCTCTTCGTATATCTCAAGTTCTATATGTCCGCCTTTATCCGTATACTTGTACGCATTGCTGAGCAGATTCATATAGATCTGACTGAGCCTTAGCCCATCGGCTGTAATACAGTCGAAAGGTATATCGTGAGCGTAATAGTCAAACTTTATATTTTTGTCATTCATCTGCGGACGAATTATATTTACTATATTTTCAAGCAGAGAATTTATTTGTACACTCTCGAGAGAAAGTGCCATTTTACCGCTCTCTACCTTTGATATATCGAGAATGTCGTTTATCAGTGTTATCAGGTGATTGCACGCCAGTGTTACCTTGTCAAGACAAGCAGAAACATACTGAGGATCGTTGATATTCTTCTTAGCTATCTGAGTCATACCGACCACGGCATTCATAGGCGTTCTTATATCGTGTGACATAGATGAAAGAAACTGCGTTTTTGCCTCACTTGCTTGCTCTGCATAGATCGCAGTTTTGCGCAGTTGTCTGTTTATCATAAGTATATGTGTGCCGTCTATTATGATTAGCAGAATAAACACACCGCAGATTATCAATACCGCCATCCAGTTGTTTTCGGTAGTGTCCAGAACATCGCATTTTATCATACCGAGTATGTCAATACCGGAGTTATTGTCGAATGCGGAATAATACCAGTAGCACATCTCGCCCTTTGAATTCTTGTGTTTTACAAGCCCGTTTTCATTCTGTGCAAGTTCTGTCGCAAAATCATCGGATTTATTGTAATCATCGGGGTAATTATAATTGCGTATAAGTTCGATAAACGTATTCGCACTCATTGAGTTTGACTGTACTACATAAGCGCCCGTATTCGTGATCATTCCGATCTCAGCCGATCGAAAAGCCGCAGGGCACACCCACGCTTTTTTCAGACTGTTTACCGGTATAAGTCTTAACAACAGATAATCAATATCCATGTCGTTTTCTCTAAGCGTAACTTTTGTTCCTACGCTTATAACGGTAAGCTGCGTAATATCGTCACGATATTTGCCGAGGAGCAATGATTCATCTTTTCCGGCATCAAACATCATTTTCATATTCTTTATGAAAATCCGGTCGGTTTCGCTGTCACGCTCTTTTATTTTCATATAGCAACGCGCAATGTTATCGCCGCTGTTTGAATATACTGAATATGCTGTATATGTCTGCATATCAACAAAATGAACGTATCGGTCAGAATTTGTGTTGGTATTACGGATATAGTCCATAGCCTGCAAAAGATCCATATGGTTATAACTGATATAATTTGCCCAGTTATCCGCATAGCCTTTTTCGTTATCAAGATAGTTGTTGGTTACCTGTTTAATCGCTTCTACGGTAGATACAAAAGAATCGGCATTCGCATTGCGCTGTTTCATATTTATGAAGTGGGTATAAATCCCTGCCGCTACCAATGCCGCTATTATCAGGAGTACATTCAGAATTGTAAGCAATATTTTTCGCATATGTGAAATGCCGGAATTATCTGCGGCTTTGCCGTTAAGCGCTTTGAAATGCTTTATCATAAATGTACACCTCCTGTTCCGGTTCAGAAACATATATCTTTATTATTTTATCACATTTTCTGCCTGAAAGCAACAGATGACGATCATTTTATAATTATGAACTGCTCTATATATCCGATAATTTACTTATTTACATATAAATCGCAAATGTCCCCGACTTTTTCAGTCGGGGACGGGTCGCACTATTGTTTTCTCACAGAAGGACATCTGCAAGTTCTTCGACATTACTACAAACTGCATCGCAATTGTACTCTTCGGTATCAGAAATGTTTCTGAATCCGAATCCGAATGTTACTGCAACAAAATGAACGCCTATCTGTTCAGCCCCTGTAGCATCGTGATAGGTATCACCAATAAGAACAGCATCATTATAATCGGTGCAACCGAGTTTTTCAAGACACGTTTTTACTATATCGGATTTTTTGAGTACGTTGTTGTCGTCTGCACCCATAGCAAAATCAAAAGGCGCAAGCATTTCATAATGGTCAAGAAGCTTTTTGGCATAATCATCACGTTTGTACGTTGCTACAGCGGTTTTTATTCCTGCATTGTCAAGTGCTGTGATAAGCCGCTGTATTCCGGGATAGGGCTTTGCGTAGTACAGAAATTTATCCTTATACGCATCACGGAATATCTTTGTTGCCACCCTTGCTTGTTCATCACTCAGGTCGAACTGTTTTCTCAACGAATCTGTTATAGGCGGTCCTATAAACTTTCTTACGCATTCAGGCGCAAGCGGAGGATAGCCCAATTCATTGACAGTATATTCGACGCTTTTCATTACTCCGTCCGAAGTATCCATCAGTGTGCCATCAAGGTCAAAAAGCACATATTTATATTTTCCCATTGTTATTCCTCATATAAAGAGGGCGTCAGGAAAATAATATCGATTTCCTTGCGCATCTCAGCAATTTTCTTCTTAATTTCTGCATTTACGTTAAGCAATCTGTCATAATCAGCAGAAAGCTCAAGATACTCATTATAATAATTCTCGGATTTGTTCGGAGAAAATCCGTCAAAACCCGCTAATACAACCTTTGACGCACCACCATTTTTCAGGAGCTTCAGTAACATAATGAGCGAATTATCCGAAATGACATCAACATCATCTCTTAAATTCTCATAATTCAGCACATAGTCAAAGCTGTCACCCGTAGGAGTTATATTTGATGTAGCAACAATCTTTGCGTTGAGCCTGTTAGTGTTGATATCGGCTATCATCATACCGTATCTCTTTGAGTTGCTCATAAAGATATAATCCTGAGGTATATCACTGTATACAAAATTTGCGCTCATAACGACAGGGGCGTTTTCTGTAACGTATTGCTTCACTTTTTCGTTGTTTATTTTAAGCGATTTACCGGGACCGAAAACGAGGACAGTTTTATCCTTTACATCAGCATACAGTTCTTCGGTATTCTTTTCATCATTTTCTATGCTTGCCTGATATTTTCTGTACAGCATCTCAATACATTCTTTGTTGTAATTCAGCTTATACGGCTCGGAGATATCCTTTACAATGTTGTTTATAGCCTGGACTGACAGAGTTTTCTTTTCAAGCAGATATCTGATGTATTCCGGGTGGCAATCATTAGACGCCGAGAGAAAGAAATGAAGATTATAGCCCCAATAATGCTCACGGTATATTTTCATTATATTTGTATCTATCGCCTCAAGAACCTGATCGATATTGTATGACTTTCCGTAAGACTTGTTAAGACACATTATCAACAGTTCAATAGGCGCATTACCTGCGGATTTACCCATTCCGTAGACTGTACCGTCTACCGCTATATCCCTGTCTGTGCGCTTCTGAAGGAATGAGATGCAGTTTGAATATGCAAGCTGAAAATTGTTATGTGCATGATAGCCGATCTTGATAGAACTTTTCAGATTATGGTCAAGCAGTTCAAAATAATGGTTGAGTTGCTGACTGTGGAGCAGTCCATATGTATCTACAATAGATACCATAAACGGATCCGCAGCATTTGCCTCATCGACAAAATCCAGGACGTCACGATCGTCGTATGAGGTTATTGAAACCATCTGATAGCATACTTTATAGCCCTTTGCCATAATCTGCTTACCGAGTTCTATAGCCTTATGCGCATTAGGCTTCTTAAAGATTATTCTTATACCGTCAAGGAAAGAATCTTTCTTTTCGCCTATATGCTCAATGCCGCATGTGCCGTAATCGATCATGCCGAACACAAGTGATTTTCCCTTGTCACAGCCATTGTAAATAGCATTATAGCAGTCTGTATCCGGTTGAATACTGCGATTTATGTCAAAAGGTCTTCTTTCATCGAGAAATCCGACCTCGATTATGTCAACTCCTGCGCTGACCAGACGTTCAAATATACATATCATTGTTTCTCTGCCGAAGTTCCAGTCATTGACGTAACCGCCATCTCTTAGCGTACAATCAAGCAAGCTGATATTCTTCATATTTTACCTCTTTTCATTCAACGACAATGGCAAAATCACGTTCGAGTACCGTTTCGCCATTATTTTCCACAACAATATATCCGGCGGTACAGTTCTTCAGGCGTTCAGGTAATTTAACTTCAAACTTCCAGCCGCAGAACGGAGTAGCACATCCGGTTTCGTTCTTGCAGACATCGGCTCTTTTCAAGTGCGTCTGCGCATCGCCGACATACTCGTTATCAACGAATATCTTGACATTGTCAAAGTTATATGCAGGCAGAAACCAGCCGTGAATAGTAAGCACACCGTTCTCTTTATTGATAAATCCGTTGTTTCCGTCACTGATTCCACCTCGTTTGATCTTGCCGGATTCATCGTTATAATAAAGTTCTGTACCGTCAACATCTTTTCTTGAAACAATGTTTCCGTTGTTGTTGAAACGATAAACGGGGCATTTCATCACAGGGAATTTACCTATGATTTTGTTGTCGATCTTGTACATATCACTCATAGTGGGATTGGTAAAATCAATACCGTCCAATATATCCGGACCGAAATCCCACCATCTTATCTCAAGCAGTTTCTCGATTATTTCATTGCTGAAACGTTTCTTTATCACCTTTGCCGGATTGCCGCCGACTATTGTATAAGGCGGAACGTCTTCCTTAACTACGCTTCCTGCCTCTACAACCGCACCGTCACCTATAGTAACTCCACGCATGATAATTGAATTGCAACCTATCCATACATCATTACCGATATTGATTTTTTCATAATGTCCGCTGTTTTTCAGATACCTGTTTTCTTCTTCGGAATATTTGTTCTGAAAATCCTTTGAAGACGCAATTTTATAGAATGAATTGCCACCGAAGAAACCGTTTGTTCTGAAAGCAATATGACCGGACGCAAAATTTACCGGATGCTCAGTCGAACCGATTTTACAATCAGATTCAATCATTACAAACCGTCCGATTCTTGCCGTATCACGAATAGTTACCGATGAGTTGATAAAAGAAAACGCTCCTATGCTGTCGCACTCAATTTTACAACCTGCATTTATAAAACCCGGAGCCTCAACAGTTACATCTCCGTTTATCGTGCAACTGCCATACCTTGTTATTTCGGTAATGCCTTCTTTATTGCAAAGATTCATTTTTTCAGTGATAATCATAATTCCCTACCTAGTCCTTTTCTCTTCTCTTTTCTTTTAATATTTATAGGGATCATATGTTGTTGATCCTGTAAGTGCGGTGTGAATAATTGTTTCTTATTGCTGTTTTCCGTAATTTGTGTAGCAATACCAGATATAATCCTTTACATATTGCTGTAGCGTAACCGGTTCCTCGTTAAGTGAATTCCACCATTTGAATTTATCGTACTCAAACTGGAGATTCAACGCTTTTTTTACTGACGGATATATCGGTAATTGTCTGCCGCTGAGCTCATAAGCCTTTTGGGGACAAAAATCTTCGTAGTTGTCATTGGTGAATGCAAATATTCGTTTAAGCAGAATTTCTACGAGAAAGTTGTTAGGATGATTCTGCGAGTAGAACAACAATTGTTTTCGGTAATTCTGCTCGATAACATCGCTGATGGAAATATCGCACTTCTTTTCACGTTCTTTTAGTTCGTTAATCGAATCTTCCGCATTTTTTAGCACAAAGTCTTTTGAATAGAAATCATCGGAATTCAGCTTTTCAGCTATTTCCTCCGGCGACATTTTATCGACCATAGCTATAATGTTTGCATCGCCGTAAGGAAACGCTCCGTTCTGTAGCTTCGGGTCTTTGAAATGCGGATTTCTTGAATTATGCGTAACCTGCGGATAGTAGCCTTTAAAATAAGTATTAGGTATGCAAACTCGCTTTGCGTCCGGACGTAATCCTTTCAGTATTACAGAGCTTGCAAGCATAGGCGAAAATTTATTTTCTTCCGATACATTCTGATATATCAGATAATCAATCTGAGATAAAAAACCGCTTGTAAATCCGTTCTTCAACTCATCGCCCCTGATATCCTGAACAGGCAGGATAGAAAGCACGATATATTCCGACATCAGTCGTTTTGAGGTGCAACACATACTGTTGATGGGCATAGTCTGACAATTTCCATAGCTTGACATAATTTTTCTGGAAAATAAGCGCTTTATCTCTGCCATCAGCGTGGCTACATCGGCACCCAGATAATCAGCAGTAGTTCTGAGTTTAACATAATTAAGCATATTTCCGTTGAATACCGAATAAATCCAGAACGGCAATACTCTTTTATCGTTATATCTGGGATCATTCATCTTCTTTTTCCAGTCCAATGTTGCTACAACAATCTGATCAGTTTGACTTGCGTCAGTTACATTATACACCGAACCGAACATATTGGTAATTTCTTTTTTATATTCTTCATCACAAATAACCGCAATTTCCGATTTTGCCGGGAAAAGCAAATAATTGAGACTGGCTTTTATATTATTGCTGTTTACAACGGACAACGGTGTCACTATATCCGGCTGAGCATTTTTTTCGCAAAGCAAGGTTCTGTTCTTGAATGCTTTGACCGTAATGTTTCCGGGTACAGCCGAAAGTACTTTTGAAAATTCCCAACCGGCTCTTGAATCCAGATAATCGGGGAAATTTTTCAGTACATCAGGACGAGGCTTATTAAGCTCTGCATTTCCTGTAAAAACACCATTGCTGTACACCTGTACAGTATTATAGCATACACTTCCGGGCAGGAACCAACCTCTTAAAGACAATTTTTTTGTAAACATATTATAAGTTGGTTTGCCACTGATTCCGCCGGCTATTATTTTATGTATCTTAGTGTCGTAAATCACTGCCGATGTATTATGTTCATAACGTGTTACAGTAACACCCATAGGATCAAATTCAAAACAAACAGGCTCCGGATCTTTTTCTGCACCGTTTTTGATACGCTTCTCAAGTTCATCAAGTAATTCGTTTGTGACATTTGCAATATCAATATTACTGAAAAGTTCCGGCGAATAATCCCACCACCTGATTTTCAACAGACGTTCTGTTATATCATCGGAAAAACGCTTTCTTATAACTTTTGCGGGAACTCCTCCGACAATCGTATACGGTTCAACGTCCTTTGTTACAACCGCACCCGCTCCGATAATTGCTCCGTCTCCGATATTGACACCGCGCATTATCTTTGCGCCGGCACCGATCCATACATCATTGCCGATTGTAATCTTTTTATTTTTATCTAAAAATCGGTCATTGAACGATGAAGAAAAGTTGTATTTGTCATATACGGGGTCAATTTTATCCCATAGCATACCACAATTGAAAAAATTACTGCTTGAAATGCTGTCGACGGTGTGCATAGGCAGACCTATTTCAACATTTGGCGCAATTGAACAATATTTTCCGATTTTCTTAACGTACCGTATGCTGGCTTTCTCATTTATATAAGCATATTTGTCAACAATTTCCGCATCAATTTTTATACCCGGGTTTACAATAATACATGGCGCATAAATTCTGGTTTTACAAGTTGTGGCAAACGCTAAATCTGTGTCACTATCAATGTTCATTACTTCGTTGCCGGATATATCATAATACTTTACGCCGTTTAATTTCATAGTACACCGCCTGAATAAATCTGTATATCAATCCTCAAAGAATCTGTCTTCCAGCATAAGACACCAACAGTGGTAAATAGGCAGACAGTATTCCTGTATCATATATGTTTCGGTTTCGGGGACCTTTACTGCAATGTCGCATATTTCTGCGAGCTTGCCGCCTTTTTCACCGGTAAAGGCTATTGTTGTTATACCCTTTGCTTTGGCTGTAACAGCCGCATAAAGAATATTCTTTGAATTGCCCGATGTTGAGATGCCCAGGAAAACATCTCCTTTTCTGCCGTAGCCATTCAACTGCTGTGCAACGCACATAAGTCCGTCAACATCGTTCAGAAACGCTGTGCCGAGCGCTGTATGACCTACAAGCGAAATGCAGGGAAGCGCACCTTGTAACTTGCCGGCAAGTTCTGCACCCATAACAGGGTCAACAGCTGTCAGCGCGTCCTGTTCAGCCTTTGAAAGTCTGCGCCTGAACTTGAATCCTTTCATAAGCTCTCCGGCGATATGTTCACAGTCTGCGGCACTTCCGCCGTTTCCGCCGAGAAGAAGTTTACCGCCGTTTTCGTATGACTTTTCCATCGCGTCGTATGCGGCAATTATCTGGGTTTTAATCACTGCAAGTGCAGGATAACGCTCCATGAGTAAATCAATATGCTTATTGAGTCTTTCTGTCACGGTAATCCTCCTTACTCAAGACCGAGAGCAAATTCATAAAGTGAAGAACAATCGATATCTGCTCCGCTGTCGCTGTCATTTCCGATAAATGCAGTTTTGCAACCTGCGTTTTTTCCTGTCTGTACATCGGTTCCGGCATCGCCTACAAACCACGACGAGGAAATATCTATATTAAAATCTTCCGCCGCACGTTTTACAAGCCCTGTTGACGGTTTGCGGCATTCGCACTTTATCTTGAGTTCCGGCACTTCGCCATCGAATCCTTTATCCGGATGATGCGGACAGAAATAGATCCCGTCTATATATGCGCCCTCTTCGCCAAGAAGTGATTCCATTTTGTTATGTATCATGTCAAGCTCGTCAAATGTAACCTCTCCGCGGGCGATCACTGGCTGATTTGTAATAACAACCGCAAGATAGCCTTTACTGTTTATCAGTTTTACTGCTTTGGCGGCATTGGGCAGAAGTCTGAAATCATCTATATCAGTCAGAAATCCTACATATTCATTTATAGTTCCGTCACGGTCAAGGAACACTGCCTTTTGTCTGTGTGACAGATTCCTGCTTTCGGGTTTTCCGTTTTCTATATCTTTTGTGACCGATTCGTACCGGTCGGGAGTTCCCATATCAACCACATATTCGGGGGATTTATACGAGTACAGCTTTCCCGTATTGACAAGCGGACGTAAAACATCTCTGTCAAGGTCAAGCTTTTTTTCTTCCTTGAACAAATGCGCAGTTGCGGGGTCGGTGAAAATTCTGTCGGACAGAAGATGAATTCCGGCATTGACAAGATTTTTCATCCAGCCGCGCTCTTCCTCTTTTGTTTTCCATGCGGTAATCATTCCATTGCAATCTGCCGCAATAAGTGAACTGTCATATGGATGTGCGTTTGGGTGAGTGAACAGAGTGGCAAGCGCTCCGTTTTTTCTGTGGAAAGCAAGCATACGGTTAATGTCGATATCAAATATGATATCTCCGTTTATCAGGAAGAAATCATCGTTTATCTTTCCGGAAAAGCGCGACAAAGCACCTGCGGTTCCAAGCGGGACATCTTCCATTTCATATCCGATATTCACGCCGAATTTGCTTCCGTCACCGAAATAATCCCTGACAACTTCCCTGAGATGTCCGCAGACTAACACAAACTCGGATATTCCCTGCTTTTTCAGATTTTCTATCTGATACTGCAATATGGGTTTGCCGAGAATCGGAATCATCGGTTTCGGCACCTGCGAATTGACAGAAGCTATGCGAGTGCCTTTACCGCCTGCCATTATTATTGCTTTCATATTTTCACCTGTCCTGATTTTTATATCTGATAATCCTCTGCGTCAAAATAAATAACTCTTGTACCGCTGTCTTCAAATCTGAACGGTATATACAGAAGCTTATCAAGCGCCTGCATTACAGACTTTCTTTTTTCGGGTTCAACATAGAACACGAAAAATCCGCCTCCGCCTGCGCCGAGGAGTTTTCCGCCCAGAGCGCCTGCGCTCATTGCCTTTTCATATATCTCATCAAGTGAATTTGTCGATATTCTTGTTGTAATTCCTCTTTTCAGTTTCCAGGTATGGTCAAGCAGTCTTCCGAAATCGTTAAGATCGCTGTTTTTATCCGTGAGAATTCCCTGAGCTGTGTCAACAAGCGAATACATCTCAAGGAGCTGAGCCGTCTTGTCTTTCAGAACCGCCTGTGTTGATGTCTGGATATCTGAAGAAAACCTTGAAAATCCGGTGAAGAACATCATAAGGTTATCGTTTAGTATTTCCTTGCGTTCATTACTCATCACAACCGGAGTTACCTGATAACCGTCAGCGGAAAAGTTAATTCTGTTGAAACCGCCAAACGCAACAGCAATCTGATCCTGCACTCCGCCGGCTTCATTGCAAAGTTCGCGTTCGAGATATATTGCATCATCGGCAAGCTCCCGCTTACTTTTATACTTTCCTTTAAGCGAATAAAAGGCATTCAGCATACCCACAGCAAACGAACTGCTTGTTCCGAGACCTGACTTTGCGGGAAGATCTGCTTCGTACGTAAGTCTGATATCACGCATATCAAGATATCTCATGCATTCTCTTATTGACGGATGGTTTATCTCATCTATGTTCTTTACTCTTTCTATTTTAGAATAGGAAAGCTCGGTTGAATATTCAAAAAACGGCGGAAGGTGACGGACATTGACATAGCAGTATTTATCAAACGTTGTTGAAATTACAGCACCGCCATGCTCATTGTAAAACCCGGGGAAATCTGTGCCGCCTCCGAAAAACGACATTCTGAAAGGTGTCTGCGTAATAACCATTATACTCTCCTCCTGGTTTAAAAAATCGTTGTATGTGCATTGGGATCGCGCCAATCATCGTTGAGATGACTTCTGAACATTTTATCAAGCTTATCAGCACAGATTCTGAAATTGGCAAGTTCGTAAACCGATTCTTTCAGATTCTCATAACTTATATTATTACGGATATGCTCTACAAGCTTTTTCTTCATATCCGCAGGATCGGCATAGTTGCAGAAGACAATACCGTTGCCTGCAGTTTCTTCAAGTACGGGAAGATCGTATGCAAAGCATATCGTATTGCAGTACTGCGCTTCGATAGGCGGAGTACCATATCCTTCAAAATACGACGGGAAGAGCATATATTTTGCTTTCTTTATTTCCGTGAACTTTTCCTCATCCGTAAGCTGTATCTTGATTTCATAGTCCACACCATAACGCTCTTTCAGCTCGTCAAGTTTAGCTACATAATTCTTGTATGTGTCGTCAATCTTGCCGGTGCCGTACAACAGTACAAGCTTGTATCCTGCAAGCGATTCATCTATCATCTCAAGAATATCATAACTTCCTTTATATTTATCGTTAAGACGGATAAAAGCAACTATGTTATTTTCCTTCGGTACATCGGGAACATTATCAGCCGCAACTGTATTGACAGTAGGATACCAATAATCAAATGTGGTATACGACGGATTTACAAGATAATATTCCTTTGCATATTTCATTGATTCAAGATCGCTGGAAAGAATCATACAGCCGTCCTTGCAGACATTTCTCCAGGGAAGCCACAACTCATCGGGCAATTCATTGTCAAGGTATTTATTCACCCAGTTACCCGACTCGAAATTAACAAGGACAAGCTTTGCGTTCATCTTGATCGCAAAATTACGCGCTCTGAGATAGAATGTTTCATTCCTGTCACGGTGAGGAACAATAATCAGATAATCAAGCTCCGTTTCACCGGGAATATCAATATTTGAAGGATCGAGTTTTATAAACTCTATCGGGTTATCAAGTCCGGAGTCCTTCATTGCGTCCTTGAAAATGGGCATATTATTAGCTATGAAGTAGACCTTGTTTCCTTTATAGCTGAGGCTCTCGGCAAGATTCCACGCATGGGATCTTCCTCCCGAATAATAGTTTGCGGGCATTGAAGCAATTACCGCAACCTTCATTTTCTTGTTGTTGTCGTTGGTTATTATCGGACGATTGCCGAAAATCTCATCGAAAATCAGGCGGGTTTTTGTGATATCGCGTCCCCAGTTCCCTGCTTTATTCGACTTATCATCAAAAAGATAATACTTGTTGAGCTGGGCAGTATGTCTTATAAACGCCTTTTTCTGTTCGCTTGTATAACCGTTGTCAACAGCTTTTTCAAGCGTTGCTGAAAGTCCGGCATTATTATAACATTCATATGCACAGCCTTTTCCCTTAAGCTGATTGTATCCGAGCATTACAACGGGCTTTTCTCTTATAAGAGCCACATACGCCGCTTGCGAAAGGATGGTTACGCATACGGTCGCAAGATCTATAAGCTTATTTATATCCACGTTGTTTGCAATTATCGTACCGGAAGCGAATTTGTTGCTGCAACCGTACATCTGCATAATTGTCGGGTGCGGCTTATAGATAAAGTTATAGCCTTTTTTCATACATGCTTTCTCTATAGCCAATGCTGCATCATTACTTGTCTTATATACAGGAGAGTGATACCTGCGTGTGTTTTCGGTATATGGATACATACCCGATTCAAAATCGTTCTGACCAAAATATATAACTGTTGGCTTTCCGGGATCAAGTTTGCTCTTGATTATGTCGAGTTCATTGTTTATCGGCTGAGGGTTACGGTTAAGTCCTGTGCGTTTAAGCTCGTCAAGCAATTTGCCTGCAGCTGTTTCTTCTTCTGCGGTGACTGCACGGCTGACAAAGTTTTCTGCTTCATCGGCAATGCGGCTCTCGCCCATCTGACCCTTATCCTCCAAGCACAATGTACCGGGCAATACACCGAATTCAAAGAAACGAACCGGGATTCCGCGCTCCTTACATATATTGAAAAGCAGGAAGTGCATAGATGTGAATTCGTTCCATAAAACAAATGTCACAGGAGCATTATCCTTTGTATATACGTCAATCAGCTTATTGTAATATCCGTAAAGATACTGCGTAAGGTACTCAGGATAATTTTTACCCATATTCTTGAATCTTGCCGTTATACCCTCGACTGTTTCTTTAAGATACGGCTTTGAAGAAATAAACCTTTCAAGCTCCTTGTCCATTGGCATATCTATGCCAATGTGGAAACTGTTGGGCATAGGAACATAGTGAAGCGTTTTGCAATCTATTCGTATCTTTTTTCTGAGAACATTCCCCGTTACATACGGCGCCTCTGAAATGAAAAGGAAATCGTACTCCGGGATATGTGCGGCAATGCTGTTTATATAATTACAGGTGCCTTTATCAAATGCCGCATTATGACCGCAGAATATTACAGTCGGACGCAACCGGTATCTGAGATCATCAGATATAGTACGGATTGAATGCTCAAAATCGTCAAACACTTTCTGCACGTCGGCATTGATCAATTTTTCGTGCTTTACAGCAGATATTATCTTTTTCACTATACCGGTACCGAAACGCCATGCCCATTTGAACGGAGGCAATATACCGTGATCGCGAAGCCACGCATATACCGTTTCCCGGAACTGAGAATGAACGGGAGTGTACACAGCAGAGGGTTGCGCCGTTTTTTTAGCTGCGGGAGATCCGCATATACGCTTGTACATTGTGACATAAGCGTTTTCTGCTTTAGGACGCAGGAATGTGCTGTCTTCAAATCTGATATCAGTGAACAGTTCCGCATCACTGCGCGGCATCTTTTCAAGCATTCTGCGGTAAAATTCAAAATATGATATAAAATCAAAATCAAGTTCTCTGATATATTCTCCCAATACAGAAACAAAGCTCTCAGCGTATTCAACGCTCTGATTCTGGATAAGATCTATTTTATCAGAAAAATAATGTTTTTTATCTCTGATAAACTCAAATTCATCACCTTGTTTTTTTACAAACTTTACAGAATCTTCCTGTGAGTTCAACAAATCTTCTGTCAGTATCTGAATTATCGTTGTCTTCTGTATGTCAGACTCGCCCAATATTACCGGTGCTTTTACATTGAGCCCCGATGAATTGCTGTTTTTGAGAAGTTCCTTAGCAAAGAAATGATAGCCAACCGTTTCAAGGTCAAATTTATCTCTGAGCAATGCACAAGCAGAACCACGGTATCCCACATCAAAAACCGCAGTCTTCTCGCATTCATCTATAACCGAATGGATATAGTTATAAGATTCTTCCGCATATTTTTCGCCATGCTTGCTGAAATATGGCTGAAGTACAGGGGCAAGGCTTTCATAGTCCTCACGGACTATGCGGCTTGATAAAGAAAGTCCATGTTCTGCAAAAAGATTTTTGATTTCTTCATAATCCGCATCGTCTTCCGAAACAAAAAGCCGCTCCCTGATAAACAGATCAAGCGTCATTCCTTCGCCCGCAGGATACTCCCTCAGGCTTTCTGAAAGTCCGTTTTTCTCTGTGGAAAGAAATGTGTTTACAATAGAACGGGTGATATATATTTTCCTGATATTTACAGGATTATAATATTTTTCCAGAATTTTATGTACTTTTTCAGTCAGATAACCGTCACGATACACATAACATAAATCTGTTATGCCCAGTTTTTCGCAGTCGTCCAGCATCCATTTTGTGAAAATAAGAAGCATAGGTCCGAAAACATATCTGCTGAAATTGTTTACATCGGAATTGAAATAATCCTTATCTGAATAGCTGATAAAAGGATCATCAAACATAAGGTTTGCCGAGTGCGCTATAAGAAATCCGTTATCAGGTTCAGACGGAAGATTGTTGTACAGCTGTCCTAACATTCTCGATTTTTTCAGAAGTGTGACAGGAGTAGGAATAAATACAGTTGAAAGCGACATAGAAGATGCTTTTTTGATATCGGCATCAAATATACCGCCGAGATTGAGTATCTCAGCCGGTTTTGAAATCACATCGGAATAATCAGATATAATCTTTGAAAACAATGAACCGTCGGATTTTCTCATCTGAAGTTCTGAAGAGACATATACAACGTCGCATCCTTCAAATCCGTTTTTCTCAAGCAAAAGGGTTATTGTCTTCGCAGACAGCTGAGTGTCTTCGGCTACGCATACTTTTTTCCCTGAAGCAACAGCGGCTTTCCAGACAGCCAACATTGACTTTCTTGCAGAACACAGCTGAAGATACATTTTCTCTTCTTCATTTACAGCCATTTCCGGATCAAGACCATAAACAGGAAGAATTTCGGATATTTTACCGAAAGTTCTTGCAGAAGACGGTTCATAACACCTGTTCTGCAGTGCATCGTAATCATTGCACCGACGTATAATATCTCCAAGTCCTTCTACACCGAGCTTTCTGCCAAGCAGTACATTCATATCCCCGCTTCTGATAACCGGACGAAGAATGAGCGTATTAAATACGCCAAAGCAGATAACTTTATATTTATCCGACCTGACTTGTGCAATCAGTTCGTCGATATTCATAATATATCACCTTTCAACAATTTATCTTTATCGTAAAACAAAATCCTTATACTCGTAAAAAGCTATTTTCATAAACTCATAGAACTGATAAGAATCCAAATGCAGATATTTAAGACGAGTGCCGAAAATATCACAGAATCCGTCTGAATAATCATATACTTTTTTACAAATATCCACGCACTCATCCGATTCGCTTTTGCATTCATCGGGTGACATATCAATAATACGCTCGATCGTATTACGCATTTTGTCAAGATCTCTGGAAGACATGGTTCCAAACTGAACCATAAAGTCTATATTGTATCTTTTAGCTGTGCAATCTGCAAAAACTGTGTAAACTTCATTTTCACTGCCGCATATACCGGTTATTTTTCTGAGCGCCTGTGAATGGTGCGTTGAATATAAAAGATTATTCTCGTCAAAAAGTTCCGGACAAGTTGATCTCAGCTTTGAAATACATTTTTCTCTGTCTGCATTTCTCATTAAGATTATTTCATTGAAAAGCGGCAAATAGTGAATAATTGAGCCGATTTTTTCTTCGGTTGTATTATATCCGTACTTACGAATTACCGATAAATCAAGCTCAGACAGTGAAATTTTAAAAAAGTTACTTATAAAGTCGCCGACTGTCATATTGGAATCGACCTTTGCGTTTATCACCTCAGATGTGGAATCAGAAACAATTTTTTCTATATCCAAGCCAACGGTACACCTTTTGACGCATAGCTTCGGAGTTTTATATTCCAAAATTCTGCGGATTATTTTTTCAAGCAGTAAACCTTCATTTTCTATGAAAATTATACTTTTCCTGCCCAGCCTGTAACACTCGTCGACCAGCCATTTTGCATAAGAAAACACAAGCGGTGCAATCAATATTTCAGATACACTGCTTATGTCGGAAATAAACCTCAAGGCGTTATCAGGCATCGAAAGGTTATCATAATCATCGTACAGACGGTTTATTGCAAAGCCGATGAGAAAAGTATTATCGCATCGTCTGTCGGAAAAAGAACGCAATCTTCTGAAAGGCACATCAGAATTTGCGATGCTTTCAACACGTCTTATCTGCATAGCCTCCATCCCCTGGCGTTTTGCAGAAGCTACGTCTGAGCGTTCGTTGTCGCCGATATGTAAAATCTCCCCGGCTTCAACGCCCTGTTTTCTCATATCATCTATCACAGTCTGATATAATCGTCCGGTACTCTTTGTCATTTTATACTCAGACGAAAGATAAAGTTTATCATAACCCTCATAGCCGCAATGAGCAAGCATTTTTGAAATGAATGAGTACGGCAGGTAGATATCGGAAACGATTATAACCTTTTTACCGAGTTTCTTTGCAAGATAAAACAGCTTTTGCGCACTATTCCTTGCAGAAAGCAAAGAATACTCACACTCAAGCTCGGCTTGTAACAATCTTTCAATTTCATCTTCTGAATACTCATAAGCATTTTTCATGACATCATAAATATCAAAATACAATATCTCATCTTCTCCGACAGCCTGCTTTTGTCTGGCGAGAGACTCGCAGTTTTTTCTGACAAGTGCAAAGAAATCATTCTGCTTGCATTCTCTGCCTGCAACAACAAACAGATCGGTTGGGAATATACTGGGACGAAGAACCAGTGTGTCAAAAATATCAAAACTTATTACTTTATAACGAGGATTTTCTATTGCTTTACGCAGATCCTGTAGTTGGCTCATTAGTAAGTCTCCTTTGTTCCACGTCAGCCTAGATCCATATAACGGGCATTGTCTGTGTTCTTATTGTTTCTTGCGACGATCATGCCCTCTGCTATGTTCCAGTCTTCAAGCGTATCAAGGTCACATGACTCGTCTTTGGGTATTGAGAACAGACCGATTTCACCGCCGAAAATCGGATTTACGCCGCTTTCCTGCATTTTTATGAAACTATCACGTTTCCATGCAGTTATAGCCCATGCGATTCTGTCAACAGGCGTCAGAAACTGGCTGTTTATTTTCTCCTTACGGCTGAAGTTTACCGGTTTTCCTTCACAGAAGCACTCAGTCTTTTCTGAAACTACCGAAAAAACTACATCAAAATCATTTTCGTCGACATATTCAACAAAATTCTTAAGGGTTTCTACTCTGAGGAGAGGAGATGTCGGATTTACCATAACAACATAGTCACAATCATGGACCTTGAGGAACTGATATGTAAAGTCACGGTTTGTCGCTGTATTTGAAGCAAGCTCAGGCGGTCTTCTGTGGAAATGTACCTTTTCGGTTTCAATCGCTTTTCCAAGCTCTTCGCTTTCGGTATTGACCCATATACTGTCAAAAAAATCACATTCAAGGCAGAAATCTATCGGGTACTTAATCAGAGGCTTTCCACCGAGAAATCTGATATTTTTCTTAGGAATTCTCTGTGAGCCAAGTCTCGCGGGTATCATTGCAACATATTTTTTATTCATTATTTTACGCCTTCCTTTTATGCAAATAAGTTTTAATACATCCAACTATTGATATTTTGTCAAGTGGCTCTGTTCGATTTCAAATGACAAAATAGTAGTATTTCTGGCAAATTTCACATTTTATCGCATTTTTAATTATATCATAACCCTGAAAAATTGTCAATATAAACTAATCTTAAAAGCTCTTTATTTGGAATTTATCATATAATCAAATAAGATAAGTACATATCCTTCTGTAAATGTGCAAAAGCAAAAAATAAACCCCGACTGGTTTCAGTCGGGGTTAGCATGGCGGAGAGGAAGGGATTCGAACCCACTAAATCAATTAGTTTCCAGAATCATATCCATACTATCCGCCAAAAGTAACTTGTACTTTTGCATGGCGGACGGAAAGACGTGCTGATATACCTTTTCAATCATGTCTGTTGACGAATGCCCCATCAGTTCCGCTATGTATTTCTGTGGTATTCCCATCAGTAAGCATTTTGAAGCATAGTAGTGACGGAGCGCATAGAATTTAAAGTAATATAAGTCAGTATTGGCATTGAAAAAATTCCGCCACTTATCGCTAATTTCTTTGGCGAGCATTCCGCCGCATAATGACTGTTTTCTGTTGCTAATATTTTCAAGGAGAACTTGTTCCATTTGATTTGATATTGGAATAGATCGATAACCGGCGTAGGTTTTAGGTGCTTTTCGCACTGGCTTTCCTTTATGATCCTGTACAATTGCCGCCTTTATTTCTATATGACCTTTACAAATTGATCCGCCACTCAGAGCAGCAATTTCTGAGGGTCGTAAGCCACATTGGCTGGCAAGAAGAAACGGTTTAATTAATACCGGTTTTAATTGCTTTATACGACTGTAGATTATGTCAATCTCATCTTCTTCGGGAATATAAAATGATGCTTTTGTTTTCTGAGGTTTCGTGACAAATAGTTTAGATTGTATTTCAGGCGCAAACATCTTCACTGCGGCGTTCACAAGACCTACAGCATTGCTTATAGATTTTGACGAGTATTTTAGCATATCACGGTTAATGGCACGTTGATACAGTTCGGAAGTTATATCTGTAAGTCTGACTGACATCAAATTCTGTAACTGATTACGTCTAACAATCATATAGCCATTGACTGTTGATGGCGACAATACAGCATATTTACTTTCGATATATCTGTCTATTGCAAGCCCAACAGTAAAATTATTAAGATTATTCATAATTTTTCTCCATTTTCGGTAATTAATCAATAGAGTATTAATTATATCACATTTTTAAATGTAAGTCCAATATTATCAAGCACAGCTCGAATGTGCTTTTTTATTTTAAATTTATAAAAAAGAAAGGAAACTTTGAATGGAAAATGTGAAAAATTCATTAGAGGTTTTGGGGAATTTTATACCTGTATTATTTATTATCTTGATAACTTTTATACTTACTTCAATAATAATTTGTTTTGTTTGCGAGAATCCGTCGAACGATACAAAAACGAAAAATGAAGATCATGATACTCATTATATTGAAGAAAAGCCAGGAAAAACAGACTGTACTAACGATTATATATGGATTATATTGGCAATGGCTTTTGTAATTTTGATATTTCATCATTGAGAAAAGAGGTTAGAAATAAAATGGATACAAAAATAATTAGCTTTATATCACCGCTCAAGCGTAAAACTGAAAGTGAAATTGAAATATCAAAAGTTGAGAAGATGGCTCTTGACAAGAAGATGAGCTACGGACAGTATGTAGCGATGCTTGAAGAAGAAAAGAAAAAAGACTATATGCAGCATTAACTATAATTGAATGGTGCGACACGGTGTCGCACTATACATGAGAGCAACAGTATACAGCCGGTGCAATTCCGGCGGCTCTCAAGGAACGACAAGAGGTAGAAAAACGCTTTAAAGCGTGCTTATGATGGGAATTGTGATTATGTCGTTTCTTTTGCAACGGACAGTGATAGCTACACTGTAGGACGGAAAAGTAAGCCCGCCGTCCTTTTCCGTTGCTTTTTATTAAAAAGAGGCTTAATTTTATGTGTTGCATAAAGCAACAGAAAGAGGTTTACAAAATGAAAATGATCGCTTTTTACAACAACAAAGGCGGAGTTGGAAAAACTTCCACGGCAATCAACATTGCATACACGTTATCCCGTCGTGAAAATCGTGTTCTTTTAATTGACTTTGACGGTCAGTGCAACAGCTCCCGATTTTTTACCGACTTAACAAACGACGAGAGCGGTTGTGAACGTGCTATTGTCTGCACCGATGAGAAGCCACTGATTAAAAAAACACGTTATGATAACATTGATATAGTAACTTCGTCAGTTAGAATGAACGCAATATCTAATGAGTTTGTCAACTTATCAGATGAAGAAAAACAGTCAAATACAATTAAGTTCAGGCAGTCAACATACGACTACATAATAGTTGATATGCCGCCGGCGATGAACGATTTCACGGAAAACGTTTTGACGATCTGTGACTATGTATATGTGCCAATCGAACTCGGAACTTTTGCAGTCCAGGGACTTGCAAGAGTAACACAGAAAATCGCAAATGCCGGTACAAAATACGCTTGCTTTGCATCAAAATACGACAAAGGTAACAAAGCTGATCAAGAGTTGCTTGAGATAATGAAAAAGAACCTTGGTGATAAGGTGCTGAATACCGTTATACCGTTTTCCCGTGCGATCAAGAACAGTATAAGTTACAGAATAACGGCATCCGAGTATATGTCTTGGATAAATCCTGCACGTTGCTACGAACGGCTTGCAGACGAAATTATCCGAACGGTTGAGCAGTAAGTTAAGGAGGATGTAAAAATGGCAAAAAGATTTAATTTTGACGAAGCCATAACAACAGATATAAAAGGTGCGGCATCAGACAGCTACATTGATAATATAAAGATGATAAAAGTGACGGACATTGAAACAAATTCAGAAAATTTTTACTCTCTGCCCGACATTGAAGAACTTGCGGAAGATATAGAACGTCAGGGGCTTATTCATAGTCTTGCCGTTACGAAAACATCTTACGGAACATATAAACTTATCAGTGGACACAGAAGATTATCTGCGATAAAACTTTTAAGTGAAAAAGGCAAATGGAACAACGGAACGGTTCCCTGCTTTGTGATTACGGCAAAGAAGTCGGAGGCTGAAATGAATCTTGATCTGATAATGCTGAATCACACACAGCGGAAATACAGCGACGCAGATATTTTTAAAGAACACGAAGAACTTAAAAAAATATTTACACAGCTTGAAGCTGACGGCGTTGAAATAAAAGGCAGACTTCGTGAAAAAATCGCAAAGGCGATGCACGTTTCATCTGCACAGATCGGAAAAATTGAGAACATAAAAAACAATGCAATTGATTCTGTTAAAGTGGCGGTTGAAAATGGTGAGCTTTCTATTTCGACCGCAAATGAAATTGCTAAACACAATGCCACGAAACAGCAGGAGATCATATCATCGCCGATAGAAAAAATTAAAACAGCTGACGTCCGTAACACAAACAAAGATAAATCAAAAGCAAAAACGCTTAAATGTGATGAGCCGAATAATTACAGTACATCTGACGAAGCAACCGAGATTTATCTGACAACGGATGAAACAATGTTTATGAAAAAGAACCTCGACATACTTGGCTTTTCATATCTGCTTTCTGTTTCTTCTGACAGTGACAAGCGGATTATTGAAAATATAATATCCAAAATTAAAGGAGAGAAACCGAATGGCAAGAGATGTTAATGCACTTATTAACAAGTGCGAAAATGCGATAACTCAGGAAGAAAAAACAATATCGGATGCTAAAGAAAAAATCAGAAAGTTACGCAAGGAAATTAAAAAACTTAAAGCCGAAAAGGACAATCAGTTTGCAAGCGATCTGCTTGCGGCGATCATGAAGGACGGCGATATTTCAGATGAAAAACGAAAAGAAATACTTGCAATGCTCAGCAAATCCGAAGCAAAAAATTTTGGCAGTCAGATTGAACAAAATGCACTGACAGAAGAAAATAACTTTAACGAAAATGATTCGCAAAATACACTCAGTGAGCGTAGCGATTTTTAAAAAACAAAATCACAAATTTGTTTTTCGGGGTATTAGGGGGTTCACCCTAACAAGCGAACGAGTGCACCAATCGGGTGCACGTGTTCTGTGCTTGCCACTTTGTGATTTACTGCGTAAATCGCATAGTGCTTCTTGCTACGCAGAAGTTTCGAGAGGAGTAGAAAATGCCGTATAAAAATGCACGGATTCATTTACGAGTAACCGATGAAGAAAAGCAAAGTATCATCGAAAAGGCGGCTCAGGCAAGACAGAGTGTCAGCCAATACATTCTGTCACTATCAGAAAATAAAACAATCATTGTTGTCGATGGCGCAGACGAGGTAACACGCCAGCTATTAAAAATCGGAAACAACATAAATCAAATTGCGGTAGTAGCAAACACAAGTCGAAAGAATGAATGCGAATTGCCAAGTTACTACTTAAAACGAATCACCGATTATCAAGATGAAATAATGAAATTGCTGAAAAGTCTGTTGCTTGCTGTTACAAATGCTGAAAGCGAAAACGAAGAAAGCGATAAAAATAATGGCGGTTAATCAATCTGCAGAAAACAAAATCAAAACCGTAGCAGGTTTGACGGAAGCACTTGCTTACATAACAAATCCTGCAAAAATATACGAGGTTTCAAGAATAAATTGTTCAGGAAGTAATTCAAATACTCTTGAACAATTCAGATTATTGCGTTTAGCTTTTAATCAGAATAAAGGAATTATTGCTCATCATTTTATTCAGTCTTTTTCTCCGAACGATAATATTACACCGGAAACTGTTCATCGTTTCGGCGTGGAATATGTGAAGCAGTGTTTCCCGAATTATCAAGTAGTTGTCAGCACTCACATTGACAAAGAGCATTTACATAATCACATAATCGTAAATTCCTGCAATATGATTACAGGAAAAAAGTTTTACGATAATAAAGAATCAATGAAAAACAACAGAGATATAAGCGATAAACTGTGTCGCAAATACGGAGTATCTGTTATAAGCACTCAATCTGAATTCAAACCGATAGATCAAACAACAATGCAGTTAGCACTAAAACAAAAGTCGTGGAAAATTCAGCTACTGAGTGATCTTGATGATGCGAAAGAAAAATGCAAAAGCAAAAGCGAATTCATATCTTTTTTCAAAAGCAGAAATTATGAAATCCGATATGAAAAACATATAACAATACGAAAAATCGGCGAAAAGAAAGCAATTCGTGTTGATACTTTGGCTAAACAGTTCGGCAACCAATATACTAAAGCCGAGCTTGAAAAGGCAATGGGATATTCAACAAATCTTGCTGATACAAATACAAACAATGTAAATTTGCAATCGAAGAAAACCTGCGCAAGAAAAAATATTAACGAATGGCAAAGGTTTGAATCTTGGTCATTTTCTCAAAAAAACCGATACGCAAATAATTACAGGTGTTTAAAAAAACAGTATGGAACGAATTATCAACCGAGCCGTTTTCCGAAAGGTACACGGAAATCCTTGTTGCTTACACTGTTGTGTGTATTTTTTGTCAGTCCACGAAAGACATACAGAGAACATACAAACTACCGGTTATCCAATAGGACTACAGCTAATACGAATATAATCAGAACAAAATATCGGTGCGAGAACATCAGATACGGAGACCTGATATCAGCCCAGGGCAACAATTTTGCTGTTAAAATTCCGGCAGATCAGCTTGGAAAAATTATTGTTCTACCGATATTCTACAGTGCCAATGTGAACTTGGAAACTAACACAGCAGTTATTACAGTCAAGGAATATAACAAAGAAATAATCTGTCAGGCTCTCGGTTATGACAGCAAAAAAATTGCACAGCAATCGGATAAATTGATTAACTCACAAAAATACAAACGATTGAAAGATTATGTAGCATCTTCGAACACAAAACTAAGTTATATGATTGTGACTAAAATACAGTTAGAGCTGTTAAAAATGAATGAAATCGAGCTTGCGGCTTTCCCGAAGGATGATGGAAAGTATAACGTTGCGTTTATGCCGGACACCAAGGAGCGCATCAATAAAATCCTCTACCCGTCGGATGATAGCAAGCAGGAATCAGAATATGAAAGAAATAGCAGAATCAATAATGAAATTAAACGTTTAGCTGCAATAAACGGCGAGAAACCTAAATATAGAATCGTTACTTCCGATTTGCTTGACAACATAAAGCAATCCGGTATCCAGTTTGCTTATTTCAAAAAAGGCGATAAGTACAATATAGTTTTCCTTAGAGAAAATGAAATGAAAATTGATCAATTGCTGAAACAGTTCAGAAAGAAGAATTAGCAGAAACAACAAATAATTTAGTTTTGCTTTGTTTAATATTTATCAAAATAATAGTAGACAAACGCAACTAAACGTGTTATAATAAAGTCGGTGAAATCTATTCTCCGGCTTTTTTATATAAATGATGACGGCTTGCACAAGGCAAAAAAGTGAGCCGCAGAAAAACGGAGGTATAGAAATGGCTAAAAAGTACGAATTGATATCTGATTTGTATGAACAAATCAGTATCGAAGTAACTCGAGATCCTCAGACATGGCGATTGTTTTTAAAAACAGCTTGTCGAAACTACAAATTGCGTTTTGACGAACAATTGTTACTGTTTGCTCAGCGTCCCGACGCTATTGCAGTGTTGGAAATCGAAAGGTGGAACACGGCATTCGGCAGATGGGTCAACAGAGGTGCAAAAGGTATAGCGGTATTTGAGGATTCTACAGGCAAAAGTCAAAGACTTAAATACTACTTTGATATCGCAGATACACACGGAACAGAACAATCAAGAGAAGTTCCTGTATGGAAAATGTCAGAAGAATATCAAAGCGATGTTGCAGAAGCTCTTAAGAATGCTTTCGGCACATCAACCGATTCAGACAATCTTAGGATTGTGATCAAAGAAAGTGTAGTAAATGCAGTTGATGACAATATAGACGATTATATCTATGGTTTTGTCAAAAGCGGAACCGGCAGTGAAATTGACTATATGAAGCCAGAGGATGCAGAAGAAATATACAAGAGAATAGTAACTAACAGCGTTGTATATATGATATATGAACGGCTTGGAATGGACAACCTGTTAACCGATGACGATTTCAATGGTATAGAGTATTTCAGTACACCGGAATTGCTGAATTCAATAGGATATGCTACCGGAGATATAGCAAGAATGGAACTCGGCATAATTTCTAAAACCATCCGTTCAACAAAAAAAGAAAAGCAACAGGTGATTCAGCCTGTAATCAATAAAATTTCCGATAACGAAAGGAGTTCTTACAATGAAAGAAATCACTTACACAATGCAGGGCGATTATCAGATTCCGGATCTGACATTACCGACACAACCGGAAGTTACTCTCGGCAGATGGGCAGAGATGAAGAAAGAATATCTGAAGCAGCATCGCAAAGTAATGTACTACAATCTGATGACAAAAGGTCAGTTGACGCAGTATCTCGCAGACGAGGAACAGAGAGCACTGAAGCTGGAGGACAAACTGATGAAAGAAATGTCGGCAACACAGGGGCTGACGGAAGAATTGAAAGCAAAAGACATGATGAAATGGGTACAGCTGACGAACAATCTGCGCAACGAAGTGCGGGAGATAGTTACTCAGCAGATAATAATGAGCGTTTAAGCAATTATAAACCGTTGCCGTCAATAGAAGAACAGACAGCGTTTATTGAAGAATTTAAAGCAGAGGTTGCCAAAGCCTCTGCTTTTTCTATTCCGAATGAAATTATAAATGACCATCTTGCCAACGGAAGCGGCTTTCGGGACGGGAAATACCGTATCTATGAACAGTTCCGGAAAAGCTTATCACAAAAAGAAAATGCGGATTTTCTGAAAAACGAGTATGGCATTGGCGGCGGAACACACGCAGGCGGCGTATCCGGATATTACTATGACCACAATGCAAAGGGTATTTGTATTAGCAAGGGATTTGCTGATAACGCAACGAGAATCAATTTAAACTGGTTAGAGGTTGCAAAGCGCATACAGCTGTTGATTAACAACGACAGGTATCTGAATGCAAAAGAAAAAGAGCGTTATGCTCAATGGCTCAACGAGCGTGAGGAAAGGCAATACACCGAGCAGGGTCTTAGCATTTCTGAAAACAAGGATAATGAGAAGTATATTTACAAAGTCGGCGATACCGTTTTCATCGGAGCGTCCGAATACAGAATTACGGCAAAAGACGATCAGCAGGTAATGCTCAGCGACGCTAACGCTCCCCTTTTCAACAAACAATATGATATAGCGGATTTTGAGCAGAAGATAAAAGAAAATGCGCTTAACGAGCATTTAAAGGTTATACTTTCAGAAGAAGAAAGCAATACGTCTGTTATTTCTGAAACGAATACAACTCCAGAAAAAATCACTTATGATAAAAACGGATATTATGCTGATGATTTGGATGAAGGTGACCTTATCAAAGTAGATGGCGAAATATGGGTAGTAAAATCCGTATCTTCATATTCTATTTCTCTCATAAATGAAAGCGGTGACAAGAAATATATATCAAATTCACCGGACAGCAAATGGCAAGAAACGTTGGTTTCAAGATATAATTTTGAATTCATCGGTAACCGTGAGGGAACAAATACACAGGTCAATAATGAATCAACTGATAGCAAACAGTTAAAGACAGCTCGTGAGCATAAGAAAAACCGCAAGCAAAACAACGCTCCCAGTGTTTTGTACCCGGAAATCAACAATGATTACCGTACAAATTTCCATATTGATACCGATGAGTTGGGTGCAGGTACTCCGCTCGAACGCTATTATAACAACATTAATGCCATACGTCTGCTCAAAAAGTTAAATAGCGAACATAGACTTGCTACTCCAACGGAACAGGTCATACTTTCACAATATGTCGGTTGGGGCGGATTACCGCAATTCTTTGAGCAGTCAAACTCCCATTACAATGAACTTAAAGATTTACTTAGCGATAGTGAATACACATCGGCAAGAGAGTCAACTCTGACAGCGTTTTACACTCCGCCGACAGTTATAAGAGCCGTATATAAGGTTCTTGAAAATATGAACTTTAAGAGCGGTAATATACTTGAACCATCCTGCGGCATCGGTAACTTTATCGGTATGCTGCCGATAACAATGCAGGACAGTAAGGTTTACGGTGTTGAGCTCGATACTATATCAGCCGGAATTGCACAGCAACTTTATCAGAAATCATCAATAGCTGCACAGGGTTTTGAGAATGTCAATATACCCGACAGCTTTTTCGATGGCGTTGTTGGCAACGTGCCTTTTGGCGATTTTAAGGTTGTTGACAAGAAATACGATAAGCACAATTTTCTGATTCACGATTATTTCTTTGCAAAGTCATTGGATAAGCTCCGTCCGGGCGGTGTTATGGCTTTGATTACAAGCAAGGGTACTATGGACAAAGAAAACAGCTCGGTCAGAAAGTATATTGCTCAACGTGCCGAACTTTTAGGTGCAATTCGCCTTCCGAATGATACTTTTAAAAGCAGTGCCGGAACGGAGGTTGTATCTGATATTCTGTTTTTGCAAAAGCGAGATCGCCTTATTGATATTGAGCCTGACTGGGTTCACCTTGATACGAATGAAAACGGAATTCGTATGAATTCATATTTTGTTCAGAATCCTGAAATGGTACTCGGTGAAATGAAGACTGTATCAGGTCGTTTCGGTCAGCAAGTAACTTGCGAGCCATATACAGACAGCAACCTTGCCGATCTCCTGTCTGATGCTATTGCCAATATTCACGGCGAAATATCAGATTACGAGAATGATGTTGCAACCGATGAACTTGAGGAAGATATGTCAATTCCCGCAGATGCTTCTGTAAAGAATTTTTCTTATTCTGTTGTAAATGATAAACTGTATTTCCGTGAAAACTCACGAATGATACCTGTGACAGTATCTGCTACAGCAGAAAGTCGTATCAAAGGATTAATTATAATTCGTGATTGCACACGCAATTTAATCGAATTACAAGCAGATGACTATCCGGAAGAAGACATTAAAGCGGCACAGGAGTTGCTTAATGCAAAATATGACAATTTTACTGCAAAATACGGACTGATTAACAGCAGAGCCAATAAGTCGGCGTTTAGCGATGATAGCTCTTTTGCACTTGTGTCTGCCTTGGAAATACTCGGCGATGAAGGGCAACTTGAGCGTAAAGCGGATATATTCTTCAAACGAACGATAATGCCACATAAGCCAATTACACAGGTTGATACAGCAAGTGAAGCTCTTGCAGTATCAATCGGCGAAAAGGCTTGTATTGACATGGAATATATGCAAAGCCTTACCGGAAAAGAGGAAAACGAGCTCTTTAATGATTTGAAAGGTGTAATCTTCTTAAACCCTCTTTATGAAGAAAACAATGACAATCAGTCAAAGTATTTCACCGCCGATGAATATCTGTCGGGTAATGTAAGAGAAAAACTTGCAATAGCACGAAACTCGGCTAAAGTCGATTCCCGGTTTAGCATAAATGTTGAAGCACTTGAAAAAGTGCAGCCTGAAGACTTGACGGCAAGTGAAATTTCCGTAAGACTGGGTTCAACGTGGCTGCCGGTTGATATTGTTCAACAATTCATTTATGAATTTCTGAATACTCCCGGATACGCAAAAAGCAGTATAATTGTACATTACTCAAGGTATACGGGAGAATGGAGTATCGACGGCAAATCGTATGATCGAAGTAATGTAAAAGCGTATAACACATACGGTTCTGCCCGTATAAATGCGTACAGAATAATCGAGGAAACTTTGAATCTGAAGGATGTGCGTATATTCGATTACGTTGAAGATATTGACGGAAACAGAAAGGCTGTACTTAATAAAAAAGAAACTGCTATCGCACAATCAAAGCAGGAGCTGATAAAGCAAGGTTTTCAGGACTGGGTGTGGTCTGATCCGGAACGCAGAGAAAGGCTTTGCAAGTTATATAACGAAAGGTTCAATTCAATTCGTCCTCGTGAATATGACGGCAGTCACATTGTATTCAGCGGGATGAATCCGGAAATCACGCTCAGAGAACATCAGCGGAATGCAGTTGCTCATATTCTTTACGGCGGTAATACACTGTTAGCTCACGCTGTAGGTGCAGGCAAGACTTTTGAAATGGTAGCCGCAGCTATGGAATCAAAGCGGTTAGGACTTTGCAACAAGTCGCTGTTCGTAGTTCCGAACCACCTCACCGAGCAATGGGCTGCCGAGTTCTTGCAGCTTTACCCTTCTGCGAATATTTTAGTGGCAACAAAAAAGGATTTCGAAACCAAAAACCGTAAACGATTCTGCGGCAGAATTGCAACGGGTGATTACGATGCAGTCATTATCGGACATAGTCAGTTTGAAAAAATCCCGATGAGTATTGAGCGTCAAAGAGCTTCTCTCGAACAGCAGGAAAACGAAATCACAAACGGCATTGCCGAATTAAAACGCAATCGAGGAGAAAATTTCTCGATAAAACAGCTTGAGAAAGCGAAAAAAGCTATTCGTCAGAAAATTGAAAAGCTTAACGATCAGTCACGCAAGGATGATGTAGTTACTTTTGAGGAGTTAGGTGTCGACAGGCTATTTATTGACGAAAGTCATTATTACAAGAACCTCTACCTTTACACAAAAATGCGAAATGTCGGCGGTATTGCACAAACAGAAGCACAGAAATCTTCCGACCTCTTTATGAAGTGCCGATACCTTGATGAACTTACAGGCGGTCGAGGAACTGTATTTGCGACCGGTACTCCGATTTCAAACAGTATGGTGGAATTATACACCATTCAACGTTACTTACAATATGACACCCTTGCAAAGAACGAACTACAGCATTTTGATGCCTGGGCTTCTACTTTTGGCGAAACCGTTACCGCAATAGAGCTTACGCCCGAGGGTACAGGTTACAGGGCAAAGACAAGATTTGCTAAGTTCTTTAATTTGCCGGAGCTTATGTCGATGTTTAAAGAAGTTGCCGATATACGCACAGCCGATATGTTGGAACTTCCGGTTCCTAAAGCAAATTTTCATAGCGTTGCTGTAAAACCGTCAGAAATACAAAAAGATATGGTCGCAAAGCTCGCCGAACGTGCTGAGCTCGTGCGAAAAGGAAACGTTGATGCCAGTGTAGACAATATGCTGAAAATAACAAATGACGGCAGAAAACTTGCGCTTGATCAGCGTATGCTGAATGAGATGCTTCCCGACTTTGAGGGCAGTAAAATCAACGCTTGTATTGATAACATCTATCGCATATGGGAAGAAACAGCCGACAAGAAATCAGCGCAGCTTGTGTTCTGCGACCTATCTACTCCAAAGAACGACGGCACTTTTTCGGTGTATAATGACATCAGAAAGAAGTTGATTGAGCGAGGCATTCCCGAAAGTGAAGTCCGCTTTATCCACGAAGCAGACACCGATGTTAAGAAAAAGGAGTTATTCCAAAAGACACGCAAAGGCGAAGTCAGAGTGCTTCTCGGTTCAACTCAAAAGATGGGAGCCGGCACGAATGTTCAGGACAGGCTTATCGCCCTGCACGATATAGATTGTCCGTGGCGACCGTCAGATCTTGAACAACGAGCAGGAAGAATTATTCGTCAGGGCAACTCTAATCCCGAAGTTGAAATCTACAGGTATGTTACAGAGCAAACCTTTGACGCTTACCTTTATCAGCTCGTTGAAGGCAAACAAAAATTTGCCAGTCAGATTATGACAAGTAAATCACCGGTAAGATCCGCTGATGATATAGACGAAACCGCACTTTCTTATGCGGAGATCAAAATGCTTGCAACAGGCAATCCGTATATCAAAGAAAAAATGGATTTAGACATTCAGGTTCAAAAGCTGAAACTATTGAAAGCTAACTATCTTTCCGAAAAATACAACCTTGAGGATAAAATAATTAAATTCTATCCTCAGAAGATTGCGGCGTTGAATAACACTATAAAAGCGTTGGAACAGGACTTAGCTACAGCAAAAGCACATCCGAAGCCCTCCGATGACAGCTTTGTCGGCATTGAAATTGACGGCAAATACATTTCAGAAAAAGCCGATGCCGGAAAAGCTATCTTAGAGTTCTGCAAGCAAATGAATAACCCTGATCCGATAGCAATCGGTAAATACAGAGGTTTTGATATGGAACTGCAGTTTAGTTCAGGCGTAGTGCATTGTTATGAAATTGCATTAAAAGGTGCAACAACACAAAAAGTATCACTTGGCGAGGACGCAAACGGTAACATAACTCGTATCGACAATGCAATCGGACGTTTATCTGAGCATATCGAAAATACAAAAGTTGAACTTAAGAATATACAGACACAGTATGAAACTGCACAGATTGAGGTGCAGAAACCGTTTGCACAGGAAGAAGAATTAAAGGCTAAAACTAAGCGCCAGATAGAAGTTGAGAAGCTTATATCTTCCGGTGCGACCGATGAGCAAAAGCAAGAAGATATACCTGATTGCTACTACTTTCCTGCTACCGATGAACAGATAAATGCTTTAACTAATGCGTCTGTTTCTTTTGAAAAGCAAACCAAATCAGACGGTAGCATAATAATACGGGTTGGTATTGATGATAAGGAAAAAGCAGAAACAATTATGAATGCAAAAAAAGTTGTATTATAATTTTCTGACTGTAAACAAAGCTGTGCGGTGTGAAAAAAACACACCGCACACGTGTTTGTGCTACAGGTAGCACAACTTGACTGAGAAAGGATTATAATATGGAAAAGTTGTCCACAGTTGATAAAATCGAATTGATAGCAAGATATGAAATAAGGCACAATACACCCGAACCCGATCGTATCACGGAATGGTTTGGAGATTATGCAATGTATGCATCAAAAAAGCTCGGCAGAGAAGAAATTGATGATATTTTCGTTGCAAAATTCATTCCTTTGTTGCTCAATGAATGGTATATCGGTTTTCGTGGTGAGAAAAGCATAGAAAAGGAATTTTTTGAGCATACATCCCGTTTGAACTCCGAGTGCTTCAAAAACTCGCTTCCGAATAATCTTGATGATTGGGAAAAAGCAATTATAAATGAATTGGAAGGCGTTAGCGAACAAGTAGCCTCCGGTAATATTCCCGTATTACAAGAAAGAACCAAAATCTATATTGACATGGACGGAACTATCGCAAGGTTTCACGACGAAAACTTGTATCTTGAACGTATGTTCGAAAAAGGTTTTTTCAGAGATTTAAAGCCGTTTGAAAACGCTGTAGTAGCTATTGAGAAATTAGTGAATGATAGCACGGCGGAGATTTATATTTTATCGGCTACGTTAAATTCCTGCTCATTGGACGAAAAAAATCAATGGCTTGATAAGTATCTGCCTAACATAGATAAAGATCACAGAATTTTTACTTCTCTGAATGTACCAAAGTCAGAAGCTATCGGTCATCAACTCACCGATAAAGATATTCTGATAGACGATTATAATAAAAATCTATTGGAGTGGGAAAAGGCAGGCGGTACATCTGTAAAAGCCAAAAACAATATTAATCACAAAGGACTGCACGGAGAACTGTGGAAAGGTGAGATCGTTGATGTAGTGAACGGTGATATTTACAGCGATATTTGCAAATTGGCGAATGAGAACTACTATTATGCGTATATAAGTCAGAGCGATGTTGAGCAACTTAAACAATCAGGAATTTGCTATCATCTTCGGATGTCGGGTGAAAGAATAATCGCAAAAGTCAATATCATCGATAAACCGATTCTTGACAATATAGTTGACAATAATCGGTCAGTAAATTGTGCTACAGGTAGCACAATCAAAATATAGAAAGAGGTGAGAAACTGTATTGTGCTACAGGTAGCACGATACGGTTATATGGATATACAGTCAAAAGTAATCAAAAATACAGATAACAAAAGTCCGGTGAAAGCTTATGCTACTGTTTTTCTAAACAACAACATAGCTATTCACGGCTTTAGAATAATTGATATAGGCACAGATGACGATGCGTTGTGTGTAGCAATGCCAAGTAATCGTAACAGTGACGGAAAATACTATGATATGGCATTTCCGACACGCTCGGAAGTTAAAGAGGATATAATCAATTCCGTTATCGGAAATTATGTAGATAACCTATCTTCCCTACCTGCTGAAAAATCACCTGTAGATATGAAAATCACCGTTAGGCTTCATAAAACAAAAGCATACGGTGATGAGGTTCCTGCTGTCGGTGAAATCAGATTGTCTGATAGCTTTGTTATCTCGGGAATAAAAATAATCTGCCGTGATGGGAATATAGACTATGAAATGCCAAAAATCAAGAGTAAAGATGGTAATTACTATGATATGGCAGTTCCTTTAAATGACCGTTTCGGACAATTACTCAAAGAAAAGGTGTTGTCTGAATACGGGCTGTTGTCTACTCAGATATTATGCGGGAACATTAACCATGCGGATTTGACGGCTGAAGGTGAAGTAGCATACAAGCTATTTAAAAACAATAGCATTGCTCAAAAAGTAATTAATCAGCTATCGGAACGTGAAATCAAATATTCCGCAAAAATCAACGCACGGGAAACTACAATATGTTTCTTGAAATCCGACTTTGAAACAGTGCGGGAAATATCTCTTAAAGCCGCATCTGAAACAGAAAAAAGTCATCAAAAGCTTTAATGTTTGAAACCTGCCGCCGAACTGCAACAGAACAGGATATGATGTAGATTGTATCCGTAACAGGAGGTACTTATATGAATATAACAACAAGAATAACAAAGCTTGACAACCCGGAAAGCAAGTTGAAAGCTTTAGCCACAGTCGTACTCAACGGCAACTTTGCCGTTGGTGGTATCAAGGTGATTGAAACCGAAAAAGGAATGTATGTGGCTATGCCGAATCATCTCGGCAAAGATAAACAGTATTATGACGACTGCTATCCGGTGACTGCTGAAATGCGCAAAGCAATAAACAAGGCTGTAATGACAGCCTATGAAAACAATGCTACTGCTGTAATTAAAAGTGAGCCTGAAGCAATTGCTACAAAGGTCAAGGTTATTCCTAACAATAATCCTGACAGCAATCTTAAAGGATTTGCTCAGATAACAATGGATGATTGCTTTGTTGTGTCAGGTGTGAAAGTCTTTGACGGTGAAAACGGAATGTTTTTGCAGATGCCGCAGTATAAAAATTCTGCCGGCGAATACAAGAATGTTGCCAATCCGGTTACAAAGGAATTCCACAATGAACTGAGCAACAAGGTGATAGCTGCATATAAAAATGTTGCAACTACAGCAAATAAACAGCAGAAAACACAGACAACCGCAACAAGCGTGAAGCGTTAACAGATAATCGTTCGGCGGCAGTTTTCTATATATTTATTTTGTGCTACAGGTAGCACAATAGAAAGGGAGTAAGTACATGGAAATATTAACAGCCTTAGTTGTAAGCGTATTTTTATCATTCGTTATTTTAGAACTAATTAAAAAACTCTCGATATGTGCAAAGATGATTACACTGATATTAACGATAAACTCAGCGTAATCGCAAAAGAGCTTGATGAAAAACAGTGACCGCAAATGTTAATTCATTAAAGAATTGACATTTGTTATTGCTTATGCTAGAATGGAGATTAGAAATGTATACTAAAGAAAATACAGAAAAACCAAAATTAACCGATAATGCCGAAAGAATAAATTGCGAAGCTTGTTATGAGCCGTGCATATTTGAATTGAAAGATTCTGTCCATACTTTCAATATAGGATTACTCGACATTCTTAAATGTGTTAAATTTGCCGAAGATGAGGGAATAGTTCCTAAATTGCCTGAAGAATGGTGGATCTCTGTTTCACAGCAATTCGGATATTTCGATGAGGGATAATAATGAAGATTTTTAAACTAAAAGTCGGAAGCAGCAAAATATATGAGCTCAATAAAAATATATTTGAGCTTCGGACTAAGCAAAAAAAGCCTTACTACACTTTTAATAATTCCAACGAGCAAATTCAATATGCGGTTTGCCCTGCTTGCGATAATCCAATTCAGATAATCGGATTATATAAAAAACTTAAAAATACCGATAAACCCTACGGTCGACATTGCATACATAGTGTAGCGGGACTTGCCGAATATAATCAGCAAGCTTATGATTTTTGTCCCTATTCAAAAAAATCTTTTAATGTTAATCCACAAAGCAGAAAAGGCAAATTAACAGAACTTGAAAAAAATATTTATTATCTATTGCGTGATCAATTCGATAGAGTAATTTATATTTTAAGGCAGGTTCTTGACATTTATATAACAAACAAATCGGCAAAATCTATGTTAGAGACGTTCGTAAAAGGCAAAGGATGGTTATATTCATGGGGTACATTGAACAATATTCCGTGGATATTATGCCATCTATCCTGGGCAAAGACATTACTCGGTCAACCTATCAGAAAAGATTCAGATGTTTACAAAGCTATTATGAATAACTGCCATGAAGCCTTATTTTGTACGGACGAACGACATAAAGGTTATTCGATTTTAACTAATAAACCGGGTGAATTTGTTGATATCAGTTATTGCCTTATTCAACATCAGCGTGAGATAATAGACGATAATTTAATTGAAACATTTGAGCTGAAGATTTCAAATAGCAAAAATGAGGCTTTTTTCAGTAAGCAAATTAAGGTAGATGAGATGTATTTCTTAAATTTGATTAACAAAAATAATGAGCATTTTCGAAATAAGACCTTACTGGATATTGCTCAAAATTTGATGCCTGACTTATAAGTAATATCATAAAGCGACTGACTTCAGTCGCTTTTTTCTTTAATTCTGAAAGTTAATCAGCATTTCTATTTTGTGCTACAGGTAGCACAATAGGAAGGGAGTAAGTACATGGAAATATTAGCAATATTAGTAGCATTTGTGTGTATATTAGGTTTAATAGGCGGCGTTGGCATAAGTTATGGAATAAAAAGCAAAAAAATAAATGACAATCTTGTTAAATTGCAGGATTGCCAGATCGGCGTAAAAGACGGTGAATTTTCAATTGCAAACCGACTCGGAGTAACAAACGGTGAAGAAACAAATCTTACGGCACAACATAAAATTCTCAGGGAAGATCACAAGGATATTAAAATAATCTTAAATGAAGAAATCAAGAAAAGCATTAATATCGTTGCAGACAACGCTAAGAATACATACACCTTTATTGCGAATGAGAGCGAAATGAGAAAACAAAAAGAACAGTTACTCCAAAGCAATGAATACAGATGGGCACAAGCCATTGATGACTTAATTTTGTATAAAAACATATTAGGAGAGAAAAATCAACTAATTGCCGATTTGTATCGAGAAAAATCTGAATTAGAGGAAACAAATAAAGAACTTGATGAAGTAATTAAAACGCAAGCCAAACAGATAGAAGAGCTAAACGCTAAACTCAATCCCGATAAGCACGTGCACTCTCAAGATCAGGGAATGTACCCGACACTTTAGTTACATAGATTTAAGCGACTGATTTCAGCCGCTTTTTCTTTTGTGCTACCTGTAGCACAATGTAACAAGTTTGTAAAAATCGGCGAAACGCATAAAAAACAATACTATATTTTGTATATGTTTTTGCTATGTTTCGCTGGACTTTTGCCCGCTTTTATGGTACAATATACTTGAGGAAATAGTACCGAATCGAAAGGAGATGCTCAAATGGCAAGAAATATAGTAAAGGCAAAGCTGGATATAATATTCAAGAAGTTGTTCACGGACGAGGGAAATCAGCATATATTGCAGGCGTTTCTCTCAGACATACTCGAAATACCGTATGAGTCGATAAACAACATAATCGTACTGAACTCCGAGATAATGCCGGAGAACATTATAGAAAAATACAGCCGTATGGACATAAAGATGACGGTTGACGGTAACAGGCTTATCAATGTTGAAATGCAGATTAAAGACGAGGGCGATTACAAGGATCGTTCAATGTACTACCTTTCAAAGTTGTACGGCAATCAGCTTAAAAGCGGTGATGGCTACGGCAAACTCAATCAGTGTATTTCAATCAATGTATTGAATTTCATTCTGTTCGATGAATGGATGGATTTTCATTCTTCATTCAGAATGAGGGAAGATAAGCACAATTCTGTTCTTACCGACAATTTTATAGCTCATTACTTCGAGCTGAAGAAAATCGGAAAGAATTTTGACAAGAACAACAAGCAGGAACTATGGCTTAGACTTATAAATGCAGAAACGGAGGATGAACTTGATATGTTACAGCAGACAGGTGTAAAGTCCATACAGGACGCAGTAGTTGTACTGCACAAGATGAGTGCAGACGAAAAGACAAGAGAGCTTGCCGAAATGCGTGAAAAGGCACTGCATATTGAAGCTACCGAAAAATCCTTTGCAATAGCCGAAGGCGAAAGAAGAAAAGAAGCTGAAATCCTCGCCAAGATGAGAAAGAGCGGACTTTCAGAAGAACAGATAAAAGCTATCTTAAACAGTTAAGAGCAATCTACCAAATCCCACAAAGGAGGACCCCAAAATGAAACGTACCCACACCATACTCGCAACAATAACCCTTATCAGCGTAATACTGACCAGTGCTTGCACGGCAGGCAGTGCAAACAGCACAACGTCCTCTGCACCCGAAACGGCAGTTACCACAACTACCGCTCCGGCAGTAACGGGAACAGTGATGGATAGAATTGACGAGCCGAAAGCAGAAACAACTACTGCTCAGACCACAGCTATCACAGCAGTGACCACCACAAAGCCACAGGAAACAAAAAGTGCTGAAACTACCACTACCACCACAAAAGCGGTAACAACGGCAAAGCCAAAGCCGGCAACGACAACAACCGCCGCCACAACAAAGCCCGCACCCGAATGGACAGAAACAAAGGCAAGCGGTACAAAGTACGTCAACACAGACTGCTACAGCCGTAAGAAAGCTGTACTCGGCGCTGACACAGTTAAGCTGTACAGTGTGAACGACAAGGTGACAGTGACAGCCAAGACCGACACAGGCTACTTCAAACTTTCTGACGGTAGCTTTATACACGGTGACTATCTGAGCGACAGCAAGATTGTTATACAGACTACAACAACCACAAAGAAAGCTGAAGCACCTAAGCCTGCGACCACCACCACAAAGAAGCAGGATAGCAAGCCGAAGTCCATATATGAGTATCCATTCGACCTTGAAGCTATAAAGAAGGTCATCGTTGATGACGCCGTTAATAATTATGGTTTGAAAAATCTTGATGATCCGGATTGGACTCCTGAAGGCAGTACTTGGAACGTTCCTCTCGTTATTTCTTACGATATGCACCCTAATGTAATAAAGAGAAATGTTGAAGATGAAGCAGGTGCTAATTTTAGAGTCGCACAAATGAAAAAGGGCGATTACTTCAAGGTCTACATTCGAGATATATCCGAAGATATGGATGTGCGAGATGAAAACGGAAAGCTGACAAAAGCATACGCTATATACTTTTTAAGAGGTTAAACTGCTGATGTAGTTTATTCATAAATTTAAACGCATTTCGTATTTGTGAACAATTGAATATGTAAGAGCTTTGAGAGTATAAAATTCAAAGCTCTTTTTCTTTTTCTGAAAGCAAAAATTCAAAGCAGTCCGCACCCGTAGGACTGCTTTTTTATATATACAAATACAAATCAAGAAAGGAAATCAGTATGAAAAACAAATTCAAAAAGCTGACAAGCTTGCTTTTGGCAAGCATTATGATGTTGGTAGCACTTCCTATTCAGACATTAGCGGCTGAATGGGGTAAGGGCGATACCGTGTATGCCGCAATGATAGGTGATTTTGTCGGTTCTGACGGTAAGACTTACGCCGATAAGTACAATTACGACTACATCTACTATAAGTCGGACGGTAGCATAGGAAAAGCAACTCGTTATGCTTCTACTCACGCAAAGTTAGGCGTAAGTAAGAACGGCATTATTCAGCCCGCTATATGTATTGAAGCCGGTGTTGCATATAACACAGGAAGTTCTTATGTAGGCGAAGGTAACAATAATACCTATCTAAGAAATCTCCCTCGTGATATACAGCAAATGTTAAAATATGTTTTACTTTGCGGTTTTAACAGCGATACAAAATCATCACCTGTAGCAAATACAAATCTTGATGACTTTTGGTTCGCTACACAGGCAGTATCGTGGGAAATTCAGCAAGATCTGCGTACAGGATACGGTAAAAGTGACCTGGCTGTTAATTCAATTATTCCTAATACACCTAAAACAGCATATTACGACCAGTTGAAAGGACGACCCGCTGAAAAGTGCTATGAGTACATCTTAAATAAGATGAAAGCATATTCAATTGTTCCGAGTTTTACCGGAAGAGCGAAAGCTACTGCTCCTACTCATACAATGAAATATAATTCATCAACTAAGAAATATTCCATTACGCTAACTGATGAAAATAACAGTAATATGCCTGCAAGTGCTTTCAATATTTCGGGAGTTACTGTTACAAAGAGTGGTAATAAGTACACCTTCAGTACAACAACCAAAATTAGCGGTACAAAGGCTTGTACATATAAAGCTAACCGCACAAGCGGAGATCAGCTCGTTATATGGAAATCGGGCAATGGCTCTCAGACTATGGCGGCGGGTATTGATGACCCTGTGCAGTTCTACGCAAACTTTAAGACCGAAAGCACAGGCACAGCTCAGATCAAGAAAGTTTGGGAACACAATCACGATACTTCAAGCACGAAAGCCGATAACAGCGACATCTATTTCACTATAAAGAATAGTTCGGGTTTGGCCGTGAAGGCTACTGGCAAGGCAGGCTCGTATACCTACTCTACAAGCGGTTCCGTAACTAAGTTCAAGCTCAACAGCAGTAACACTTTTTTAGTAAAATCGTTACCTGCAGGAACGTATTCCGTTACAGAACACGGAAATAATTCGGACGGCTCGATACCCTATTACACCCGTACAGGCGGTGTCAGCAAGACGGTAACAGTAACAGCCGGAGGCACAGGAACAGTTACTTTCAAAAATACGAGAAATACCGGTACGGGCAAGGTTATAAAAACTTGGGTAGACACCAACGGTAACGCAATAGCCGCAAGCAACAACGTTGAAAGAAATAAGCAGATATATTTCCGCATCAAAAACGCTGACGGAAAATATATAACTGTCAACGGTACGAAGTACAGCGGCTCATATTCTTTTGCCGGAACAACAACTAAAGCTACATCGCTGTATGTTAATCCCGGTACAGGTACTTTCACAGTTTCTGACCTGCCTACAGGCAAGTATACCGTATATGAGTACGGCTCACCGGATGGTTATTCTGTCAACAGAGCATCTCAGACAATTACCATCTCAAAAGATAAAACGTCGTCCGTTTCTTACGTAAACAGCGAGGACAGCGGTACGGCTCAGATAAAGAAAGTATGGCTTTCTGATACTACATTGACCGCTACTCAGATAGCAAACCTCGAAAAGAATGTTTACTTTACTGTCAAGGACTCTGACGGTAAGTATATCAAGGTTACAGGCTCGGCAGGAGCGTATGTTTATGCCGGCACTCAGACTTCCGCAAATAATATGAAACTCAGCGGCAGTAAGTTTAATGTAAGCAAGCTCCCTATGGGAACATACACTGTAACAGAGATTAATAACGCAAGCGGTTACAATCCGAAAACGCAGACAAAGACGGTCACAATTGCCAATAAGGGCGAAACAAAGTCAGTATCCTTTACGAATAAATCAACGCCTGTTGTAGTTATCCGTAAGCACTTCAGTGATGAGGACAATCTGACAGAAGCACAGCTCAAAGAACAGTATGCTAAAGTTACCGTAAATCTGCAGGTGCTTGGCTACAGCGGAAGTGTTTCCTCGAATCCGCCGGCAGGATACTATATAAAATTTACCGGTTCTAACGGTAATTATACATACAAAGGGCTTTCGTCAACCAAAACATCAGCGACAGATCTCAAGCTGAACGAAAACGGCGAAATGACTATATCGTTCGGCACTAACACCACTCCGTATTACTTGGCTGTAATCGAAACGTACAGCGGTACGGATTACGATGTTGATAACCGGGACCAGCGTATTGACCTGGGCAACGGTGATCCGAATGCTGTAATCGACCTTGATGACATTGAGCTTGACAATCAGCTTAAGACAGGCTCTGTGCAGATTGACAAGCAGTTTTTAAATGAAAACGGTGCTATTGAAAATATCCCCGATGACAAACTTGCCGAGGTTGCTTTTAAAATCAAGCACAACGGCAAATATCTCACCTTTACAGGTAGCGACGGTATCTACACATATAAAGGCGAGAACAATACGGGTACTACATTAAAGCTTAACAAAAGCACATATAACTTTGTTGCAAATGAGCTTCCCGCAAGACAAGAATACACAGTGTATGAAGTAAGCGGTACAACAGGTTACAGCTTCTCAATCGACCCCGTGACTTTCACTATCACTCCTGCCGGCTCGGTTAAAAAGGTATTCACCAACAAGGCAATGACGGGTACGATAAGTATTGTAAAACACAGTGCGGACGGTGTTCTTTCCGGCTGGCAGTTCCGTGTTACAGGCACAGCCAAGACCGGACAGAGCTACGATAAGACTTTTACTACCGATGCAAAGGGTACAATCACAATCAGTAATATCCGTATCGGTGATTACAAGGTTACAGAGGTCAAGACAGGTAAAACGGTCGGTTACATTACCGAGGAAAGCAAAGACATTGAAGTCAAGACCGATACTGTAACAACCGTCAACTTCGAGAACAAGCCGTATGCGAATATCGTTATCAACAAGGTTGACGCAAAGGCAGGCGAAAAGGTAAGCGGTGCTACATTTGGTATTTACACAGACGCTGAATGTGAAATTCCTGCACAGGCATATACATCGGCTACAGATGATACTCTGACAGACGCTGTAATCACAGAAAGTGCGACAGGCAAGTACACTTGCAATTTCCTGCCGATTGAGAGCAAGGACGGCACAACTTACTATGTAAAGGAGCTTATTGCTCCCGAAGGGTACTACCTTGACACAAACGTACACGCAGTAACACTTAAAACAGCAAACGCTACTGTATCGGTAAACAACGAAATCGGAAAATCCGACTTCAACGAATATCCTTACGGTCACGGTGCTGTAATCAAGGAATGGAAACTTGATAACGGCACAGCAGATATGACAGCCGATGAAATCGCACAGATGAAGGCAGAGCTTGAAAAGAGCCTGTATTTCACTGTAAAGGACAGCAACGGCAAGTACATCACAGCTACAGGTGCAGACGGCGTATACACATATAACGGCGAAAGTACATCAGAATTCAAGTATGTTCTTCAGAACAGCACATTTACAATCGCAGAACTGCCTACAGGTGACTACACCGTGACAGAATTCAGCACACTTTCCGATTACACAATCAAGTCGGAAAATCCCGTGAAGATAACTGTAGCAAGAAATCAGACAGCAACGGCAACGTTTGTAAACGAGCGTGACACAGGCACAGGCAAGGTTATAAAGGTATGGAAGCAGTTTGATACAATGACAGCCGCTGAACAGGCTGAAATCGAAAAAAATGTATACTTTACCGTAACCGACAGCAACGGTGCTTATCTCAAGGTTAAGGAAAGCAACGGTAGCTACATCTACTGTGGCACACAGAAAACGGAAACAAAATTTGCTCTGAAAAACGGTGCGTTTGTAATCGCAGAACTGCCGACAGGCGAATACACGGTAACTGAGTTTAACAACGCAAAGGACTACAGCCCGAAGCAGCAGACTCAGAAAATAAAAATCACCAAGAATACAGCGGCAGTGCTGACATTTACAAACATCCGTGACACAGGCAACGCAAGTATCATAAAGAAATGGACAAATCCCAACGGGCTGACAACAGCTCAGAAGGCAGAGCTTGAAAAGAATGTATACTTCACTGTAAAGAACGCTGACGGTGCATATTTAAAGGCTGTATCGAAGAACGGCAAGTATGTATATAACGGCAGTCAGACAGCAGAAGCACGTTTTATGCTGACAAACGGCAAGTTTGAACTTACAGAACTGCCGACCGGAAAATATACGATAACCGAAATCAACAATGCTGAGGGTTATCTGCCTAAGACACAGGTCAAGACAATCACGGTAACTAAGGACGCAACTGCAAGTGCAGAGTTTGTCAATAAGGTTATTGTCGGCAATGTCACATTAACGAAAGTCGATGACGACTATCCCGAAAATAAATTGACAGGTGCTATATTTACAGTTTATAAATCGGACAAGAAAACCGTAGTCGGCACATTAAAGGAAACTGAAACAGGCGTGTACAGCCTTGAGGGACTTGTGTACGGCGAATACTATGTACAGGAAACAAAGGCTCCCGAATATTTCGTCCGTGATGTGAATTTCTACTATTTCCAGATCGTAAATGACGGCGAAACCGTAGAAGTTTCCAACGATGAGCTTGGCAAGGGTACGTTTATCAACTCACCTCAGAAGGGCGAAATCAAAATTGTAAAGACCTCATATGATAACAAAGTTGAAGGCATACATTTTGAAGTAACCGGAAAGACATACACAGGTCAGACGTTCAGCAAGATATACACGACCGATAAGGACGGTATAATTCGTATCAATGATTTAAGAGCCGGAGAATACAATATCCACGAAGTTGCAGATGACGCTTCTGCCGGCTATCTTTTACCGGATGATAAGCAGCTTACTATCGACCGTGACGGTGCAATGCTTGTTGCCAATATGCACAACAGCAAGCTACCGGACAATCCCCCGACAGGTGGTGCAAGCGAGGACAGCTTTACGCAGACAGCGGCTGTCATCGTATCAATGGTAATGATGAGTGCGGCTGTTGTGCTTGTGTTCCCGCTGTCAAAGCGTAAGAGAAAACGCTAAGCAGCATTTAATATTTTATTGTCACCGGGCGGCAGAAAAGCTCTGCCGCCTTTGTGGTGGCTTATGGAGGTAAGATATGAAAAGAATACTGAATAAGTCAGCAAATGCAATGAGAAAAAAGGACACAGGTAAATCATTAAGTAAAATCAAGCCTGATAATATTCAGGTGTTCGGAAGCTACGTCATAACTGATCCCAAAGGCGAACTGTACAGAAATTCAGAAAATTGCTTTTCGAAAAGAGGTAATTATATGAAAAGGAATCTGCTATCAAATTCTCATTTTAAATTGTTGTTTTCAAATTGCGATAATGCCAAAAAAGAGAAAAGAACGAAACCCTACTATTCTCAAAACGAGATACGACTTACTAACTTAGATACCGGAGAGGTTTATTCAACGAAAATAAGGCAAGAGTATTCGGACGAAAGAACAACTTGTTCCTTTGCTTATAAATCAATATCTCAAAGAGGGGAATTATTTGATAGAGTATTTATAAGTTTGAAAGTGTGCTAACGGTAGCACAATTGCAGAATTGATCTGTGCTACCTGTAGCACAATTAAAGGAGGGTGAAATGGCAAACAAAAACAAATTGCGGCACAAAAACAGCAAATCCGTCTTAAAGACCGGTCTTATACTTATCTCCGTTATAGGTGTAATCACATTCCTGATTATATCTTATCTGATTTACAGCTTACAGTGCTATGCATACGACAACAACATATCATCGGATAATTTGAATTTGTCGGTGCTGATAAAATCTATGCCATATTGGACTAATCCAACTTTTACAGCACCTTTTGACATCGGTGCGATAATGCAAATGCACGGTTCTGTTTGGTATATTTACGTTGTTGCTTTGTCACTGCTTGCACTTATGCTGTTCAGTAAAAATTACGATGATTACAAAGGCGTGGAAGCCGGAAGTGCCGATTGGGCAACTAAGCGTGACGAAAAGGAAAATAGTGACACGACAGGTATCCCTATCGGGAACGGATTCTATGTAACGGTCAACAATCCTAAAAGTTGCTACTACGAGCCGCATAATCTCAATGAAATAGTTATAGGCGGTCCGGGAGCAGGTAAATCATTCCGCAAGATCAAGCCTGACATCATTCAGATGTTCGGCAGTTATGTAGTGACAGATCCGAAAGGCGAATTATATCGTGATACAGCAAAATTGCTTATGGAAAACGGATATAAAGTGCGAGTATTTAACTTGATCAATATAAAGAAAACCAACGCATATAATCCGTTTGTTTATATCAACGAGGAACAGGACATAGTAGTATTGGCAAACACGTTCATCAACGCTTCAGCCGGTGATGATGATAAAGAAGACTTTTGGTCCGGTTCGGCAAAATCATTACTTACCGCAATTATGGTTTATCTTTGGAAAGCCAAAGGTGAAATTAAGTGCTTTGGTCGTGTAGTCCGCCTGCTTAACAGTATCACATACAAAAACGGGAAAATAGATGAACTATGTGAGCTTGCACGTTGTCTAAACAAACACGCTATCGAGCACCCTTACGATGCTGCTACAATTAACTGGAACGGCATCAAAGGTACTCCTGAGGAAACTATGGGAGGCATCGCCAAGACGCTCTCAACACGTCTTGATTTGTGGGCAGTAGAAGATGTCAACGACCTGACTGTAATTGATGAAATGGACTTTGATAACATCGGCGTTGAAAAGACGGCTATATTTCTGATAGTTCCTCCTGCGGATACAACGTACAAGGCTATTTGCAATATGTTCTATTCACAGCTTTTCTCTCGACTTATGTACTGTGCTAATTTCAAGCATAACGGTAGATTGCCATTGCTCGTGTCAGTCGAACTTGACGAGTTTGCAAATATAGGACGGATACCGAATTTCGATAAAATCACTGCCGTTATACGTTCAAACAACATCAGGGTTTGCGTTGTCTTGCAGTCGCTTCCTCAGCTAAAGGCTTTGTATAAGGATAACTGGGAAAGTATTATAGGTAACTGCTCACTGTTTACTTATCTCGGCGCACCTGATTTAGAAACCCGAAAGTACATAGTAGAAAAGCTCGACAAGACTACTGTACGAATAGACACAAGGGGACACAGCCAAGGAACAACAAGCGGCGGCAGCAGTTCAGATAACGAAAGCTATCAAGGTCGTGATTTACTGACTACATCTGAACTGCTAAGAGCGTTCAAGGCTTCACCGAAAATCAAAAAGAAATACGGCGGATATATGATTGAGTTTCTCGACGAATATCCGCCGTTTTGGTTATATAAGTTTGACACATTATCACATCCGCTTATCAGTAAAGTCGGTAGCTCTTTTCCGAGCGGAATACCAAACAATACCGATATAAATGAGATGTATTCCGATAATGAGCAAATACAGAAACTCAAGGAGGTGAAAACAAAAATGGCACAGCTTATGGAACAGTCAGTGTCAGAAGAAAAAGCAATGCGTGAGCAGTCCGAGCAGAAACAGGCGGAACAAGAACGTGTCGAACAAGCAGAACTACAGCGACAGTTTGAAGAAGCCGCAAGAGATGCTCAGCTTAGTGAACATCAGAGCGTGCTTGCTGAAATCGACGAAGAAGAATTGATAGCCGATTATGAAATTCCGACTATCGACGAATTTATAGGATAGGAGGTATCTATATGGCACCAATGTTAGAAGATGAGATTATGCACGATGCTGAAAAGATGAACAGTAAAGTTGCCGGCATAGCTCGTACAGGCAAACAGATATATGACTTCATCGAACAGTTGAAACGTGCGAAAAATGCTGCTCCGGAAAATTTAGATAACGGTTTACCGTTTTCTTTTTCCGGTCAGATTACCGACCTCGGCTATTTCAATACGAATGATATTCTGCCAAAAGAGGTTATAGACAGTATCCCTGATGCAGAACTTAAAGAAGCTGTCATATCCAATCTCGAGCTGGCAGAAAAGCAGGGATTGATTAATGTCAATCTTGATAGTGGTAATATAACTCTGACAGACAGCGGCAGAGAATATATCAGTAATCCTAACTTTATTAGTGCGGCTAACATTAACAAGGCACATTCTGCTATTCGTGCAATGGAAATACAGCACGGATTAGAAAGCGATACAGTAAGATATGGCGTTACGCTTGAAGGCACCGATCGTGATCTTCAATTTTTCCGATTTGCTTCTAATCTTGATCTTGAAGAAGTCACACTTTCACCCGATAAGAAAGCGGCTCTGCAAGTTATGGAGAACATATCCAAATGGGAAAAAGACGGACTTATTCAATACAATTCAGAAAATACAAGCATATCGCTTACAAAGCTCGGTCAGAAAAAGCTATACAGCGATTTGGCAGATGGTGTTGATATGATTGATGAGTCAGTGATAACACCTAAAAATCTTTCCGCCGGCAGATTATCAAATGTGAGTGGTGTGACAGCTCAAACAACCTCACAAGCTGCCGCACAGGCTACACAGGTTACAGCCACTGCCGCAACACAAGCTACTACAGCCGGCGCAACTCAGGCAGCTACTACAGCCACCACTGCTACCGCAACAGCGGCTTCGTCGGCTGTACCGGTTGCCGGTGCAGTAGTGGTTACAACAAAAGTCGTATCAGATACGGCTAAAAAAATATCAGATGCGATAATTCGCAGATAAGGAGATTTTATTATGAAAAAGGCATTCAGAAAAATAGCAAAGGCAATTTCAATCACAACCACAATCCTTCTTTCAAGCGTATTCCTTGCGTTTTCAGCATTTGCCGAAGGTGGTGGCATTGGCGATGCACCCTCTTCTGTAAACACTGCTACATACAAGACCCTTGTAACACTCGTTTTTTGGGTTGTACGCATAGTCGTGCTCGGTTTAACTGCAATACCGGGACTGGTTAAGATTGCACAGGGCGTCGGAAATGAGGATGTGCGTGAACGCAACGGCGGCATATCGCTATTGGTAATCGGCGGTGCTCTTTTTGCGGCAACATTTGCGATTGAGGCTTTATTCTAAGAGAGGTAGATATATGAAAAAAATCAGCATCTTTCTTATATGCAGTCTGCTGATGATTTTCGGTTTATCATTTTCTGCCTGTGCGGATGCAGTAACAACCGGTGGAGTAACAGCAACAGCTGTTGCTCCAAGAGCGGTTGACAGCTCAGGAAATATAATTGATGTATCAGAAAATATAAACCACGTTGAACATACGGCTTTTGCAAAAGAAAACGCCACAACGACAGAAACCACCACCACTAAGCCTGCATATAATCAAGAAGAAATGAAAAAAGATCTTGAAGACCTTGGTAAAGAAGATATGGCAGCTTCGGCAGTAGGTATCTTTGCTTGGGTAAAAGGTCTTGTTGACTGGACACAAGGTATTATAAACACACTGGGAATATACATTAAAGCCGGAATAGATAGTCCTTGGGGATTCGATCTTAACGGTTTCGTTGATTTATTTGCACCGTTTTTCAAAACTATCGGATATGGCATACTTGTACTGCTGTTCGGAATTAATTTAATTCATTCTGCTATGCAGTTTGAATTAGTTAATTACAAAGGTGTTATAAAAATTCTTGTAGGGCTTTTATTGGCAAAGTTATGGGTAGATTTATCAACAGATATTTGTATAGCCCTTATCGATACCTGTACAGATATTGCGTCAAGTGTATTTACAAGTGCTGATGAAATGATAGTTTTTCCGTCATTTGATACGCTTAAAAGCACTGATACGGGATTATGGATTATCGGCGAACTGCTTAATCAGTTATTGGATATTGTATTGCTTGCTCCAATTATAATCGTCGCCTTAGCAATATTAATTATATGCGGGCTCATAATGATAAAATTAATGCTCCGTACTTTTGAGTTGGCGCTATATTGCAGTGTATCACCTGCTTTTTTTGCATGCCTGTTAGGTGATGCGACAAAGGGATATTTTAAGCGTTTTATTGACGGCTTGCTCAGCTCGGCGCTCTCGCTTGTATATATGGGATTAATATATCTTGCAGGATCGTACTGGTGCAAAGTTCTCACAATGAATAATGTAGGTGTAGATTCGCCTATGGACGTCTTGGTTTGGCTGTCTTCGGCCGGACCGAAAGTTTTAGTAGTGCTTGCTATGGGATTTTTAATCTTAAAGCCACCGCTTGCATTACGTCAGCTTACAGGAGGTTCTTAATGATAAAATGCAAAGTAACAAAGAAAATTATGCAGGAACCCGGAACTGTAATGGGCTTTTCAATAGGGCAGGTGATAATGCTGATTGTAGGATGTGCTGCTACAATCGGCACGTTGCTTTTGCTGTGGCTGGTGCTGAAAATCAACATTGATATAATTATGTGGGTCGTATTTTTGGAACTCGTTTTATTCATCGGACTTGGAGTAGTCCGTATTCAAGGGTTGACTGTATTGCGATTTATTGCTTCAAATCCCACAAAAAAGCGACCGTTTGACAGTAAAGGAGTATTCAGTGATGTCGATAATCGATAATTTATTTAACGGCTGGGCTAAAAAGAATGTGCCGTTTGGTTATGAAAAACGAATTGTTATGCCAAAATCCGCACAGGATACAATACCATTTTATGAAGTGTACGATAATGGGTTGTTTCTTACCGGAACAAACACATTTACATTGATATTCGCATTTTCAAATATAGATTATTCTTTGCTCCGTGACAAAGAGCAAGAAGAAACCTATCAGCGTTATCAGCGTTTATTGAATGCACTTCCGGTCGAAATCAACTTTCAGGAATTTATTATGAATTCTTCTGTTAATACCGCAAAGCTCAGGGATATACTGATAAGCAACAATGAAGAGATCTCCGGTGATTTACTGGATGATTACAATAAAAATCTTGAAACGTATATCACAAAGTCCGAAGACGCAACAAGTGAGAAAATAACTCTTGTTGCAATGTCGTACACGCCTAACGAAACCGTAGATAATGTAAACATACTGTTTCGTTACTATCGGGAATTGCAAAATTTCTATGCGGCAATGGGCAGTGAAACGCATCAGCTTATGCCCGAAGAAGTTTTCGCAATTCTTTACGAATATTATCATCCGTTTGATAATACCGAATTTCTGTTGCCATCCGATATATATTCACGTGGCGGATCGATCAAGGATTATATAGCGCCGTCAATGTTTGCATTCCGCCCCAAAGAAATTGAAATCGGTAATTCGTATACAAGAATAATGTATATGGCTCGATATGACCGCACGTTAGACGACGAGTTTATAAGAGATATTCTTGATAACAATTGTAAAGTTGCTGTTTCAAAGCATATTAGGCATATAGACAAATCCGAAGCACAGGATAAGGTTAAAGACAACATATACTCACATCAAGGCAAAATTCAGGCACGCCTTGAAAAAAATCATAAAAAAGGTCTTAATTTTGTGCCATATCATTGGATGGAGCGTGAGCGTGAGCTTGAGGATTTGCAGGAGCGACTTTCCGATACAAACTGTGAGCTTTTCAAGATAGGCGTATATATCTCACTGTCTGCGGCTACAAAAGATGAGCTTGACGAGCTGACAGAAGCTATACGTTCAAAAGGAAAAAAGCATCAGGTCGTTATCGATTGCCTTGTCAGACAACAGGAAAAAGCACTTGATTCCGTCCTTCCGTTTGGTATTAACCATTTTGATAATGCCAATGGCAACAATGTAAATACTTATGTTCTGTCCGATGCCGCCGGTATTCTAATACCGTTTTCAGCACGATCTTATTTTTCCGACACCGGTCTTTGCTACGGTATGAACAAGCACACCAACGCTATTATTGTACTTGATCGAGCAGAAGAAATGAACGCTAACGGCTTCATTCTCGGTACATCGGGTTCGGGCAAATCTATGTACTGTAAATCCGAAATCATAGATACCATCATACGCTACCCGAAGTCAGAAAAGATAATTATAGATCCTGACGGAGAATACTATCCTCTCATCAAGCGATTTGGCGGCGATACGCTGAAATTATCAGCTGATTCCGAAACAAAGATCAACATATTTGACACCGATATAAATATCAGTGAAAATGGCACTTCTGCTGTCGCAATGAAATCCGAACTGATTATGTCAATCATAGAAACAGCACGAGGCTTTCCCCTGTCTGCGGCAGATAAGTCAATCATCGACAGTTGCGTCAAAGAAGTTTACGCTGATTATGTGCTTAATAACGGTAATCCGGAATTCATACCTACGTTTGTTGATTTTTATAATGCTCTTATAAACAAAAAGCTACCTGAAGCAGATCAGATAGCTCTTGACATTGAGCTGTATGTTAACGGCAGTTTTAATACGTTTTCGGGCAAAACAAACATTCATACGGATAACAAATTGTTATCAATTGATATATCCGATATGGGCGAGCAGTTGCGTCCTGTAGGCTTGCAGGTTATTCTTGAGTATATATGGCAACGTGTTCGTGACAACAGAACAAAGGGCGTTCAGACTTGGGTATGGGTCGATGAATTCTCAATAATGTTCAACGATGGCAACGACAAAGAAACAGTGCGTTCTGCCGACTTCTTTCAAAAGGTTTTCAAACGTATAAGAAAATACGGCGGTATTCCTACAGGAATAACTCAAAATATTACTGAAGTGCTTGAATCGGGTCAGGCGAGACTTATGCTGTCAAACTCAGAGTTTGTTGTTTTGCTTCAGCAGAAGAAAACCGACCTTGATAAGGTGATAGAGCTGTTCAACTTATCTCCGTCACAATCAAGCTACTTGAAGACCGGCGAAAAAGGCACAGGATTGATTGTAAGCGGTAAAAAGATTATACCGTTTGACAGGCGTATATCAAAAGACAGTTCTATCTATAATCTTTGTCAGACTGATTTTAGGAGAGATGTTACATGAAGATGAAGAAATTCCAATTGAAATACTCTGCACCTAAAACAAAGGTCAACTTCGCCGGAAAGGTTGAGCAACAAAATCAGAAAAAACCGGACCGTTATTGTGCTACCTGTAGCACAATAACGGATATAATAAGCAAAGAACCGCAATCGGAAGAAAAAAGTTATAAACTGACAGGTTCGGCACTGTTTAATAAGATGTTTTCGGATATAAAAAAAGCTCATATCCCTGTATGCTCATTTTCCGTTTACGATAGTGATTTTACTTTCTGTTACGGAAATGTGATAAACAACCGAGCTGTCCTTCTAAATTATTATTCATTATCATCAGTTGCCGTTATCACGGCGGCTGATGGTATTCTTTCAGATCCGGCTCTGCGTTCTCGGCTTGTTTATAGGCTTTACCTTTCGACAAACAGCTATCTTATGATTATATTTGATTCGTTTGCTTACGAAACATTTAAAGATGAAAATCTAAAGATTATATCATCAATGCTTGATGAATTGAAAATTACACTAATACAGCAGAAGGCGGTGAATAAATGAACCTCGTTATAATTGCGGGAAAACGCAGTGTGCGTCCTCTTGAAACGGCTCTAAAAAAATCGGAGCAAACTGTAACAGTGGGTAAATATACTGCTGTCAAGCCGAATACTGCGGCTGAAATATTCGAAAAATACCGTCCTCACGGTATTTTGATCAGTGATGATGCTGCGTCAAAAGGCGTGTCGCTGATAGACTTTCTTAGCATTGTAAAAATGCGTTACGGCTATATGCGTGTTATATTTGTTTGCAATAACACCGATAGCTTTAACAAATACGCCTCTGCTTTATATTCGATAGGCGTATATGATATTGTTATGGGCTATGATTCTGCCGCTATAGATAATGCTATTTTATTTCCCAAAACGGATAAGCCTGATATTTTGATGTCAGAAAAGCCTTGTGATACCGAAATACATTATCCTAATCGGCAATTCTGCGAATACAGCAATTCCTTCGGAAGTATGAATTTGAACTATAAAGGTGCTTGTGACAGCTCTTATTCGGGACAAACAGTGCGATTAGATGAAAGCTATGAACGAATCCAAAGAGGAAATGTTATTATATCGGTATTCGGCTATTATTCTCGTTGCGGATGCACATATACAGCATTTGACCTTGCGTTTTACTTACGCAAATATGAAAATGCAAAGGTGTGCGTAATTACATCAGTGACAGAAGAATTGTGTAACTATTTTACGGTTGATATTAATGCAGTTAATCAGAACGGTTTGAACATTGATGATGTGGTTATCTATTCGGACTTCAATAAGATAAGCGAAACTTTTGATTATATCGTCTGTGATGACAGCACTAAGTATAACAATAATGCGTACATACACATTTTGCTGTGCTCAGCGGCAGATTGGGATATGCCAATTTTAACGAATTATATCAACGATGTTATTATCCCGAATAAAGTAGACATAAATCTATGCTTTTTCCCCGTAACGACAAATAAGTTTATTTCCATTAATAAACAGTTGATTAAGTCGGGATTTAAAGCGTATATGCTCGAGCCTTCGGACAACTGGATGGCAACCAACGCAAATAACAATAACGTTTACAGCAACATTCTAAAAGCCTATATTATAAGTTGATTGTGCTACAGGTAGCACAATCCGGAAAGGAGAAATTATGATAGTAATTTATGCCGAAAAATACAGCCTCGGTCGGACAATAGCCGAGGCTTTAGGTGCATACAAAAAAACAGTGAATCCTAAAGAATCGTCTATTGCACACTGGGACTTAAATCTTAACGGTGAGCAAGCAATCCTTTGTCACGGTGCCGGTCACTTATGCGGTTTAGCTCCGGCTGAAGATTATGACGAACGTTATAAATTCTGGAGCTTCGATAATTACCCGATTATACCCGAACATTTTATTACAAGAGTAAAAGATAATAATTATTCCAGGCTTGCTTGTGATTATGTTAAGCAGTTCTTTGATAAGGCGGATCTGATAATCAATGCCACTGACGCAGACCGTGAAGGCGAATTGATTTTTGCATATTTATACGAAGTCTTGCATTGCACAGTACCATACAAAAGAGTGTGGATAACAGATTTAACGCCTTGTAAAATCAGAAAAGCATTTGCCGAGTTGCGGTCAGCTCAAGAGATGAAGCAGCTTGAAAATGCAGGACGTATACGGTCTGCAACAGACTGGCTCGTTGGTATTAACACATCTGTTGCAGCTACATTGAAATTCGGCGGAGCTGACAATGTGTTCGCCTGCGGACGTGTAAAAATGCCGACACTTGCAATGATTGTTAAGCGTGAACGGGAAATAAGAAATTATATTAAAAAGCCGTTTTATAAAATAGTTGCCAATATCGAAGCAAATGACGGTGCAAAGTTTACTGCTGAAGCAGCAGATAAATACGATACCGAAACGGCGGCAAAGACTGCTATAGATGAAATTAAATCAAATACAGCAAAAGCGATTAAAGTCGAGGTGTCGCAAAAGCAGACAGCCGCTCCGCTTTTATATAACACTACACATTTGCTTGCAGATTTATCAAAGTGTACGGATCTCACAATTGATATGCTTACAAAGCTCGTTCAGAGCTTGTACGAAAACAGATTGATAACATATCCACGTACAAGCTCAGAGCATCTTACAGACGCAATGAAAGATGAAACGGTAAAGATAATAAAGCTACTGTTTGAAATGCCCGAATTTGCTAAATATGCTATTCCTGTTGACAAATTTGCACCCTGTACACGTCGGCATTATGATGACAGCAAAGTTGATTCGCACACCGCTATTACACCGACCGCTCTTGTGCCGAATGATTTAAGCGGTATGTCGGAAAATGAGCGCAAGGCATATACTTTACTTGCATTATCAATTATCCGTACCGTTTATCCGAAAGCAGTCACAGAAAACATCAAAGCTGTTTTTCAAATTGATAATCAGCTGTTTACAGCAATCGGAACGAATATAATCAATCCCGGTTGGTTTGCTGTTGATGCAACGCCGGAGGTAACCGGGTTGCCCGAAATCGTTAAGGATAACGATTATAAAGTTATCGGTTTCGATGTCAAAGAGGGACAAAACGAGCCGCCGAAATATTACACCGATGCGACATTGCTTACAGCAATGGAGCTTGCCGGAAATAATATCACAGACGAGCAGACACGGAGCTATATAAAACTGACAAAACGTGGTCTTGGTACAGCCGCCACACGTCAGGGCATAATTAAGGAACTATATGACAAAGGATATATTGCCCGCCGAACCCGGAAAAACGGTAACGCTGTCAAAAGCATTATGCCGACCGAAAAAGGTATGTATATAATCAATACGCTCGAAAAGATAGTACCGGATATGTTGTCTGTTGATATGACGGGCGATATGGAAATGGAACTTGATAAAATTGCCCGAGGAGAATCTGACGGCAATAATTTTCTGAATGAATACAAGAAACTTGTGATTAAGTGGGTCGAACAGATTAAAAACAGTGACACATCAGCAATGACGGGCAATACGCTTATTTGTCCGTTGTGCGGTAAACCTGTAATCAAGAAAAAAGTCGGCTGGTGCTGCACCGGTTACTCTAAAGATAATCCGGACAGTTGCAAGTTCTATATTGCAAATGAGGTTTGCGGTAAAAAAATATCAGATGTAATCGCCAAAGAGCTTATGTTAAAACGTGCAACATCTATTATCAAGGGCTTTACATCTCAGAGCGGAAAATCATTTGATGCAAAGCTAATAATCAAAGATGATAACACTATTGGCTTTGAGTTTCCCGAACGCTTAAAATGCCCGATTTGCGGAAAAGAAATGGTCAAAAGTTCAAAAGGTTGGGTCTGCACCGGCTATAAAAGCGGTTGCAGTTTTTTTATAGCCGGAACTATATGCGGAAAATGTATCACAGAAACGATTGCGGCTATGCTGTGTGCAAATAAACGCACAAGGATAATAAACGGGTTTACATCAAAGGCGGGCAAAGCATTCTCGGCGGCTCTTGTTGTTAAAGACGGCAAGATTGATTTTGATTTTCCCGCCAAGTCGCAGAAACGGAACAAATAAAACCTATGAGCGTTCTTATAACAATTTTATTAGCCGTAATTATAACACAGGCATTCCGAATTCGACGTCTGAAAAAAGAAATCATCAAGCGAGATACTGCCGATGAATTTTGCCGGCAATGGTACTGGAGAGAAGAAAATAAAACACAAAAGCAACGACAACCTCAGAACAAGAGGAAATCGTTGCTTTCTTTTTTAAGGAGCTTTTTATGAGTTTTTCTAAATCTAAACCGAGTAACTATGTTACGAAAGAACAGATAGAGCGTGCAAGAAATGTTGATATGGTGGAATTTCTTGAACGAACAGAAGGCTTCAGCGTAAAGAAAAGCGGTAACGGTTATCGCTGTGATAAGCACGACAGTCTTTTTATCACGAATGACCGCAGAGGGTGGTACTGGAACAGCCGTGACGAAGGTGGCAACAATGCCATTGCGTTCTGTATGAAGATTTACGGACAAAGTTTTACTGAAGCTGTAAAGTCGCTTTGTGGAGATATTCAGATTGAGTATACTCCAAATAAGATAACGTCAAAGCCGAGCGTTTCTAAAGATAAGGAATCAAATCGGCTTATTTTGCCAGAACAGGATCACAAAGAAAACGGACAGCGCAATTACAGTAATGTAATCGCCTACTTATGTAAAACCCGTGGATTGGAATACAGTATCATAAATCAGCTGATTTACGACCGTAAGCTATATCAGGGCGTCGGATACAGCGGGCTTCAGCTTGTCGGGTATGACAGCTCGAACACACCGTTTTATCGCTTCAAAAATGATGTGCCTGAAAACACACCGGAATATGTTACCGTTGAGCTTCAGGCACAGAAGCAAAAAGGTGAAAAGTATATCTGCGAAGGGTTCAGCAGTGAACATATACCTGAGCTAATCGAACGTGGTATTACTAAAAAATACGTAAATATGATTGCTGTAAACGGTGATGGCGTTATTTCACGCTATGCGTTTTGCCGTTCTGTATCGGATAAATCTACATACCGTGTAGATTTGCCCGGAAGTGATAAGAAATATTCGTTTTCTTTAATCGGCACAAATAAGAACAAGCTGTATGTTTTCGAGTCTGTAATTGATATGCTGTCTTATGCGTCATTTTATGCTATAAGAAACGGTCAGGATTCCTGGCAAGATCTGACTATGATTTCCCTTGGTGGCAAATCTGATGTTGCTCTTGATGAGTTTTTACAAAATAATCCCATTACCGAAATTACACTCTGCCTGGATAACGATGAAGCAGGCAGACACGCCTCGGCACAGCTCAGTGACAAGTATGCACTTAAAGGATATACAATATCGAATGATATACCCTTAAATAAGGACTTTAACGACGATTTAAAAGCGTTCAGAGCGTTAGAAGAGAAAAGTACCATTCAGACTACTACTAAGCCGCTCAGACGTTAAAATACAACAAAATACAAGGATGTGTGAAAATGAAGAGTTACTTTCTGATATCTAACTCGGTTATTACCGCAAGAGAACTTACACACAATGAGTTTGCCGTGTATACCTATTTGCTTTCAATCTATTCAAATATACGAAGCAGAGCAGGACACGAATATAAGCGTGTCAGACAGCAGACTATAGCAGCACACTGCGGTATAAAGTCTGCACAGACAGTATCTCGTATAATTGAAAGCCTGATGAGAAAAGGTTACATCACACATATAATTGCGGCTTATCGTAAAGACAATCGCAAAGGTACATACACATACGTTCTGAATCCCGAAAAGAACAAAGTAAAATCTGATTATACCCGTATTGACAGAAATGTGTTCAATAAGAAACTTTCCGCATCCGAACTGCGCCTTTATATTCTCATTATTAAATCAATAGACAGCAAGCTCGGATATTGTTTCAAAAGCTTCAACGACCTCGCCGATGAGCTGAACATCAAGCGTGACACCGCAATGAAAATAGTCAGTAATCTTGTCAATCTGCACCTTGTCCGTAAACAACGTAAAATGCGTTACGACAACAGAAAAGTTTATGCGGATAATTCTTACAGCCTGAAGGTTATTAAACTTATCAAGAAAAGAAATAAGCCCGGCTTGCACTCCGGGCTTATCTCATTTAAAAACATTCTTAAGCACACTGATAATCCCACAATCACAGAATTAAACAGCCTGCGTAATTATAATAACGCTATCGGCAGCATTTGTCAAGTGGGTAAATGTGTTTATCGAATTATTTTTTTGAAAAACAGGGGTAGCCCCCCGAATTTAAGGTCTATACAATACCCAGTTATACTACCTTCAGAAAGACAGAATATCTTTTACATACGAATATGATACTGCTATATTAAAGATATATGCGGGACTTTTTCGGATTTTGCTTGTCCTTCCGGATTAAATTTTCTGAATTTTTCGGTATCGGACTTGCAGGATTTATCGTTGTTATACCGCTTGTATAATGGATTTATCGCTTTTTTTATTTCTGAAGGTTGATAGTATTTTTGGATTATTTTAAGAGAATGAAAAAGGACTTTGCACAAAAAAATGTGCTACCAGTAGCACAAATAGTATTTTTTATTGTCACCGGACGGTAAAGATAACGGAGGTAAGATATGAAAAACATAGAAAAAATGCTCAGTGATTGCGGAATTGCTTATGAAGTGTTATCTGAAAACGATAAGCTGAATAAGTTAGCAAATACGTTAAGAAAAAAGACAATTTTCGATATGCTGAAAGACGATAGAACGCTGTTTTTTTGTGTTATTGTATTGCTCATTACTATGGCACTGTCGTTTATTAAAGGATACCCTGTTCCTGCGTTTGTTACGATTGTAGCTCTTATTATCGCCGTAGCCATACAATTGATATTGATCTGCATATACATAAAAGACGTTACAGATCTGTATAAAAGCAGAACTTACTACAAGCTACTCACCGATGAACATAATGCGGCAGATCTCTCAAAGATGATTTACGACAACGTTTCTCGAACAGCATATAAAGCAAACGGTGAATCATATATTAAAAACCGCTTGCACAAGCATTATCTTACTCGTAATAGTGAAATTGTTTTAATCGCTTTTGGCGATTGTGATGATCTGAGCAAGATGCCTATGATGATTACGGATATGGATGCCTAAAATAAGGGGTAAATTATTATAACGGGTTTGATAATTTATCGTGTAATTTTCTGAAAAAGATTGATAATAAACAAATTATCAAAGTATATGCAATACCAGAAAAATGAAAAGAAGTAAAAAATGATAAAAGCGTGAGCAGAAAATCAGTTATATATAGTTTGTAATTTAACAAAATGTGTACAAAGTAAAAAATTATAAATGATATTTTGCACACACCCCGAGTTTCCCGATATGCTTTGCGTAGCGTATAGTAGTAATCAGGTTGGTGGTACATATCGTTTTCATCATTACAACTATCAAAACACAAACGGAAAGTTAATATAGATAACAGCAAGAAGAAGAAAAAGAAATTAAATGTTATTACGTCTATTAGTCCAAGCACTTTAGCGTTACCAAAAAGATTAACAGATAAATTATCCATTATTTCAGTAAACTCGTTTTGATACAAATTAATTGAAAAATGCAAAATAAGCAAAGTAACGAAAAACAATGCGAATGACGGTCGTAATTTTTCAATTGCTTTACTGATGGTATCAAAAATCTTTGTTATCATTTTATACTCCTTTTTACAATACGATCACTATGTCGTCTTTTATTTCTTCGTCCATTTGCTTTGTCCTTGTGTAATTGTCCACTTCACAAAACAAAAAATTGCACAAACACTCACCCGCATTTTTGTCAAATCTGCATACTATATCTTACTTGAACTTAATTGACAATATCGTAAAAGTGTTGTATAATAAAGTAAATAAAAAAACACCTAACACAGATAGAGCGGTTCCGGCAAGAACCCCTCTACCGATAACAGGAAAGATGTTCAGTGCAGACATCTCTCGAGCTTAGTGTATCAGTGCTTTCATTGTGCTATCAGTATAGCACATCACATACATTTTAGCAAGGGTTTTCAGCTGATTTTCATCTTTCACCTATCGGCTGGGAACTCTTGTTTTTTGTTTACTTGATATACAAAGCGTAAATCCGCAGTGTATATCCCCACCTGCCGCTTCCACAAGGCAGTACAAATTGAATAGCCAACTTTGCGATAACAAGACTTTGCGATGACAGCCGGTTCTCCGGTATGGGATACATTGTATCTGCTGAATATCAGCGAGCGAAGAAAGGGCGGATACCACACGTTGCTGTAGTGCTATAATTCGTGATGGATGCGTCAAAGTCAAAAGTAACAAAGCGACGGTATCAAATTGTATATTATCACAGTGGAGCAGCTTGCATCTGCTTCGCTGTGTGATATATAATTTTATCTACAGCTTCAAGGACACTACTCCTGTAGTATCCTTGAAAGTGTAAATATAGATGGCGGAGAGGAAGGGATTCGAACCCTTGTGGGGTTGCCCCCAAACGGTTTTCAAGACCGCCTCGTTATGACCACTTCGATACCTCTCCGTATCGTGCTATGATATTATAGCACGGATTTTTAGTTTTGTCAACACTTTTTTCGGATTTTTTTAAAATTCCTGCATTTTTGTCCGTAATATAGCTTTTGAGCTGAACGGCACTTAGTCAGAGCTTAATGTTACTGCCGAACATTTTAACAAAATCGGGAGCTTTTGCTTTAAAGCATTTTCCGTCAAGATAGGAAAGACAGCCGGCATCGGTAGTAAATTTAAACTGCAGCTCATAACTGCACAGCGCCTGATATTTGAAGCCATACTTTTTGTTCAGCTTGTTGTTCCCATATTTTCCGTCCCCGAGCAAAGCGTGACCGATATACGCAAGGTGTGCTCTTATCTGATGCGTCCTGCCTGTGAGCAGGTCGACCTTTAACAGCGAGTTTTCGCCGTTGTACGCTATGACCTTGTACTTTGTCTTTATCGTGAGATTGCTTTTTGTCTTTTTGTCGCTGATTTTTACCGTGTTGGTGTCGCTGTTCTTTTCAAGATATGCGGTAAGCGTTGCGCTGTCGGGAGTTACTTTACCGCAGGCAATGCACAGATACAGCTTTGTAAGCTCTCTGTCCCTTATCTTCTGATTGAGTATTCTAAGCGATTCGGCATTTTTCGCCGCAATCACTATACCGCAGGTGTTGCGGTCTATGCGGTTGCACAGCGCCGGAGCAAACGAAAGCTCGTTTTCCGGATGATATTCGCCCTTGTGATAAAGATAGCTCTTGATGCGGTTTATAAGCGTGTCGCTGTCGCCGCTCTCGTCCTCGTGGACTACCATTCCGACGGGTTTATCCACAAGCAGAATGTTTTCGTCCTCGTAGACAATGTCTATCTTATCGCTTACACCCGTAAAATCATCGGGGTCCGACTTTGCTTTCGGAATCAGCATTTCATCGGGGATAAACAGCTTTATTATGTCATTTTCCGCAATATGAGTGTCGGGCTTGCATTTCTTGCCGTTTAGCTTTATGCAGTTCTTACGGGCAAGCTTGCAAATCTGCCCCTGCCCCAGCGGAAATGATTTAGACAAAAAGCGGTCAATACGCTGACCGCTGTCGTTTTTTGTAACCTTTATTTCTTTCATCGGTGGCTCACTTCTGTATTCTTGTAAAGCCGTACTGCGAGAAATGCTCTATCGCCTTGTTGAAGTAATCCCCCGAGCTCTGACAAGTCGTTGCAACATCGGCAAGCTTCGCTTTGGCTATTTCCCACTTTTCCTGCATTACCTCGTTATCGTCAGCTTCAAGCCAGAGCTGGTTTTCCCAGATACCGTATTTAAGATTGATTATATATGCTTTTTTCATACTTCTCCTTTTTATTCCTGCCGAATTTTTCGTTTCAGAAAAGCAGTTGAATACGGGAGGGGCAAGCCCACTCACCTGTAGTTTTGACAGTTCGCCGTGATTACAGCTTTCCGCCCTTTGTTCCGCCGAGCTTGCCGCCTGTAAATCCGTCAAGAATGTTGGTATCAAAGCTGAATGTCAGCGCCTTGTTTTCACGTTCACGCTTTAATGCGAGCGAAATCATCTCGTCTAAAAGCTCAGAATACTTCACACCGACAGGCTCCCACAGATAGAACGCAAGGCTGCCCGGAATCGTGTTGATTTCATTCAGATAAACGTTGCCGTTGTCCATATCTATCATAAAGTCAATTCTTGACGTACCCGATGCGCCAAGACATCTGAACGCCTTTACCGCAAGGGTGCGTATCTGCTCTCTTGTTTCATCGGATATATCGGCAGGTATCTTTCTCTTGAGAGTTGCCATACCGCTTGACTTACCGCCCTTATCGCCTGCGATATACTTATCCTTGTAGCTTAATATCTCGTCGGTGTTTACAGGCTCTTCGCATTCCGATGCGTGAGCGGTAGCATAGTCGCCGCATACCGAGCAGTTGATTTCCTTGAGGTTTGTTATAGCAGGTTCGACAAGCAGCTTTGAGGCATAGGTGAATGCGTTGTCAAGCGCTTCGTCAAGCTGTTCGTCATTGTGCGCTATCATAATTCCTACGCTTGAGCCGAGATTTATCGGCTTTACTATAAGCGGATATGCTATCTTAGCCTTAATATCCGCCTTTACAGCGTCTGCGTCCTTTGCATAGTCGCTTATATGGATTACCGTTCCGTCAAGGACGGGTATGCCGTTATCCTTGAATACGGTTTTCATAACATACTTATCCATACCTACAGCAGATGATATTACATCACAGCCGACATAAGGAACGCCGATTGTCTGTAAATATCCCTGGAATACGCCGTCCTCAACGTTCGTACCGTGTACTATCGGGAACGCAACGTCTATCGTTGCATATACGTTGTTGCCAAACTTCTTTCCGGGATAAAGCACAAGCTGTACCTTTCCGCCGTCGTTTACAAGTATCACCCTGTGGCTTTCCTTGAGGAGCAACTTCAGATTCCTGTACGATGCGATGTTTCCTATTTTTTCTCCGACATACATTTCATTGTTCTTTGTAATGTATACGGGTATCACCTCGTACTTATCCTTGTTTATGGAATTGCAAGCCTGAAGTGCGGATATGATGGACACCTCATGCTCAACGCTTTTTCCTCCGAAAAATACGCCTACTCTGATTTTCATGGTCTTATCCTTTCTTTATGTCAATTAAGTATTATCTGTGCTTGTTTGCGAGCTTTCCGTCCTGTAGCTGAGATCTCTCAGGTCAATATTTACCCTGACGTAATCGCCATATGCAAGTACAACGCTCTTTGCGTTTTCGGGAACTATGTAGCAGACATAGCCGTCCGAGCCGATCCCTGCGGAGAGAGCCACTGAAGTGCTGAAGCTCTTTCCTTCGTCAAAGCCCCACGCTCTGTCGCAGCCTATATCGCCGTCATAGATGCAATTAAGGTCATTGGAAAGCCACAGCTTTTCGTCTGTTGTGTTTTTGACTTTCAGGTGGAACGCAACATACATATAGCCCTTATCCGCTCCCCCGTACATAATATCTGTTCTGAAAACCTCATCGCAGATAAAGCTGTATTCGGCTGTCTGAGCGGTTTCGTTGAAGTTTACACGCTGTACCTCCTGAGTTGCTGAGGATTCTTCTGCAAATGAGATTTCTTCTATGTAACCGTTGTTGTTGTCGAAGTTGTCACCGATGTTGTCGCTAATTGCCGAGAAAATTCCGCCGAATATGGAAATAATGATACCTATTACCGTAGGCGCAAAGAACATTATAATGAAAACTGTTATAATTGCCTTTACGATTTTTTGCTGCTGAGAAGCGTTATTCCGAGAGCTGTTTACATTGCTCTGTGACGGCTGTTGTGAGGCATTATACTCATTCTGACGCATCTCCTGTCTGCGTCTGTATTCTTCCTCTTTCCTTTTCTTTTTCTCACGGTATTCCTTTACACTTGCGTTATTGTCAAACGGTGCGCCGCACTGTGTACAGCAGTTTTCGTGTTCTACATCAAGCTTTGCTCCGCAGTAATCGCAAAATACGTCCATAATATCTCCCTCGTTTTAAACCTTTGCTTTACACGCAATATCAATAATTATCCGGCAGATCGTTTTCAAGAAGAACTATCTTCTTTTCTCCGCCTGTCTTTATATTTTCAACCTTTGCAAGAGCCTCGTTCAGATTCTTTGCAACGTATGTCTTTTCTTCGGGGTATCCCTTTGCCTTAAGACCGTCAACTATCGGCACTGCCTGACGTTCACCTACTGCGATAACAAAGTCGCAAATTTCAGCCGCCTGTTCTCCGAAACGCTTGTTAAGCTCGTATTCCTTTTCGCCAAGCTCCACCATTCCCGGAGAAACAAGTATCTTAAAGCCGTCGAATACGGCGAGCGTATCAAGAGCCGCCTTTGCGCCTGTAGGATTTGAATTGAAAGCGTCGTCTATTATCGTCTTGTTTGTACCCTTGATTATCTGCAATCTGTGCGGAACGCATTCAAGACGCTTGACAGGCATAACAAGGTCTGCAAACGGAACGCCGAGCGTATTTGCAACGGCTATCGCACCGACTATATTCTGTACGTTGTGGCTGCCGATGAGCTTTGTCGCAAACTGCTTTTCTTCATTGCCGTTGTGAACGGTGAACTGTGTGCCGTTCTCGCTGACGGAAATATTGTCCGCATAATAATCCGTGCCGCCGCCGAGCGAATAGGTCACCTTGTTCTTGTTGCACTCGTGCTTTGCTATATATTCGTTATCGTAATTGAGGAATATAATGCCGTCCTTGTCGGGAAGGCTGTCGGCAAGCTCGAATTTTGTCTTTATTATATTGTCGATTGACTTGAATGTTTCAAGATGCTGAGGGCCTATCGACGTGATGATTCCGTGCTTCGGCTTTACTATATCGCAGATTTCCTTGATTTCGCCGACATTCTTAGCGCCCATTTCGCACAGGAATATTTCGTGCGTTGCGTTAAGCTGTCCACGCACCACCTTTACAACACCCATAGTCGTGTTGTAGCTTTCGGGGGTCATAAGCACGTTGTACTTTGCACCGAGCAGCTTTTCAAGATAGAACTTTGTACTTGTTTTTCCGTAGCTTCCTGTAAGTCCTACTACGGTAAGGTCGGGAAGACCGTTTATTATACGCTTTGCGTCATTGATATAATGACGGTTTATCATAAGTTCGACCGGCTTATTTATAAGGTTTGCAATCATCGCCATAACAAGCGTTAAAATCTGTACGCACATTGTTATTGCAAGCGAAGCGTAACCCATTCCGAGCGTCAGGAATACAAGCAGTATCAAAAGTACATAAAGGATAACCGATGTCACCGTCATTCTCATTACTCTCGGAGTGAACACCAGCTTTTTCTTTGCCTTTTTCGGCGCAGAGAACACAATGTCAAGGAACAGAAAAGCCGCCGCTATAAAGCAGGTGGACGCATTTGTTTCGCCGCATATAATAAATGTAAGTATCGCACCTATCGTAAACACATGGCGCATTATAACATCTTTTATATTCTTTCCTATCCACTTGAACTGCTCATCGGCATGATATGAGTTTAGCTGGAACATATGCATATAGTGTATAAAATTAAGTCCGCACGATGCACCGAGCGCCATACCGAGTACGGCAACGGCGATTAAACGTAAAATATCCAAAATAAATTCTCCGTTCTGTTTTATTTAATGTCAAGGAATGATGCCAATACTCTTGAGAATGTGTACCAACCCTCAAGAAAAGCATAGTGTCCTACACCTTCGATAGTAACAAGTCCGCTGTCTTTTATAAGCTCGCTCATTTTAACCCCGTCGGACAAGGGAGTAGCGTCGTCCTTATCGCCCCATATAAGCAAGGTAGACTGCTTTATTTCGGGCAGGAGATAAGTCAAGTCCTCGTTTACTACCTTTACAAGCGTTGCCCTCATTACAGGCGATGCCGCAAGATAATCTGCACTGCCTCGCTTGTTCCTCATATTTTCAACGGCATCGGGAAACAGCTTTTTCATCGGTGCGGTACTCATTACCGCCTTGCCAATTTTATATGTCCGTGTTTTGATTTTTGAGGATACGCTCTGTTTCGGCTTTATTCCGGCACTGTCCGTAAGAATTATCTTTTCAGGAGTCAGCACAGGCTTTTCACGGGTAACAGCCTTTATTATAACTCTGCCGCCAAAGCTGTGTCCGAGTACAACGGTCGGTACGATTCCGAGCTTTTTGCAGAATGTGCCGATGAAGTCAACATAATCGTCAACGCACCACGGCTTTTTCGGCTCGTCGCTTTCACCGAAGCCCGCCATATCGGGCGCAACCACTCTCATATGAGGCGACAGCATATCGACAATATTTTTGAACAGCGTAATATTACTGCCCCAGCCGTGAAGTAGGAGAATTACCCCTCTGCCGTTATCTTCGCCCTCATCAATATAGTTTATTCTTAAATCGTTTATATCAATAAACAAGGTCGTTCTTACCTTTCGGTTTGATTAAAATTAAATATCGGACGGAATTTTCACACACTCCGCCATTGTTTATTATATTATTTTTACGCTGTGATGTCAAGAAAAATAACTGTAAAGTGTTTCTGTGCGTCTGACGGGATTTGTAATCGCAACACAATAAAAAATCCGCCGTCTGCCATCAGGCAAACAGCGGAATGCATATATTATCGGTAAATGCTATTAAAACGGCGTTTTAACGGCTATACTGCCATTATTCGTCTACATTCTTGAGAGCGTCGGCAAGAGGCACTTTCTTTATCTTTCTTGTAAGAGCAAGTGCGATAACGGCGAATGAACCGATGCCGATAAGAGCGGTTTTTACATATACCGAAACAAAAGACCTGTAGGGAAGCCAGCCCGGATAATCACGCATGAAGAAGACGAACAGCTGACCGAGCAGATAGTCTGACAGCGGTATGGTGACAAGCAGTGTGACAACCGTTACAATAGCGGTGGTCGCAATATATATGCCGTTTATCTCACTGTTCCTGTATCCGAGTATTTTTGTCATAGAAATGGACTGTGCATTCTTTTCGATTATTATCTTGGACAGCAGATAGATTATCAGCACATACATTATAACGCCGAAAGCGACAAAGATATTCATCATATTGCCCATCGACCTTGTAAGCTGACGTGATACCTTTGTAAGATCGTCAACCGTTATCTCGGTCGCAATATAAAGGTCGTCTATATCGCTTATTTCCGACTTTGAGAAATAGCCCGTGAAATAGTCTTTATCGCAGTCGAACTTTTCGTTGAATGCGTCCTTGTCCATAAATACCGTGAGCGTTGACGGATAGTAGTAAATTCCGCCAACCCTGAACTTGTATTCCTTTGAACCGAACTGTTCCCTGAGCGTTATTTCGTCGCCTGTTTTGATACCGTGCTTTTCCGAGTAGGCATTTGAAATATAAACCTCGTTGTCACTAAGCGGCAAGTCAACGTATCTGCTGTCTTTCGCAATGCCGTAAACGGTTATTTCCTCGCTTTTGAGCGCACCCTCGATAGTTTTGAGAGTTGTTGCGGAAAACTTTTCTGCGTCCTTGTTTTCAGTTTCGACCTGAGCCTTCAGAAGATACTGGTGATCCGCAAGCAGATTGGAGGTTATCTCCTGCTGATAGTTGTCAAGCACAGGACCTAAAACAAGTCCGAACATCACAAGAACGTTACCAAGCAACGCACCGATGATCATAATAATGTAGTTAGGCATATTCTGGAACAGCACACGCAGTCTGAAACGCTTCATAATGCCGATTCTGGTGTTAAGCCTGAACGCCTTTTTCTTCTTTCTCCGTGAAAGGTCATGGCGGATAAACTGAAGCGGCGACAGGCTCAGCTTTCTTGTCAGCATCAACAGGTCGATAATGAATACGATTATTATAGGTATTACCGTTGTGTTTATAAATGCCTGCGGATTCCACAGCGTAACGTAGGTCGGCAGGCTGTAGCTTCCGTAATATGCGCTTGCCGCATAGTCCTTTAGAACCGTGTAGCCGAGTATGTTTCCGACAACCGCACCTGCTAATACGACCAGCATAGGAAGGGTAAGGTAGTGCCTTACTATCTCCCACTTTGTATAGCCTGTAGCACGGAGCGTACCTATAACGCCTGCTTCCTTTGCGATGGTGTTTGACGTGGTTATCGCAAATATGAATGCGATGATTACCACGATTATATAAAGGAACATCTGTACAAAGGTCGTATCACCCTTAATATCATCGCCCGTGAAGATTATTGCCTGATTTGTATATTCGGGAATGTAGCCGGTGACCGCATTCATATATTTCGGAGCTTCTTCGGACAGCTTTTCAAGGAAGTCCTCCGACAACGACTTTGCCTCAGTATTATCGGCGGGACGCTCGGCATATTTCCACGAATAGACATAATGCAGCTTATCCTCCGGATATGTACCGAATGTATCGGCTGTCACTATCGCAACACCGAATTTTATCGAATCGAACATCATATCCGACGGGCTTGAAAACAGTGCGCTGTAGTCCGACAGTGCGACAAGTCCGCATATCCTGTATTCTTTGCCGTGAAGGGTCAGCTTGTCACCGACTTTTAGGCTGTTGTTGTCAGCATACATTCTGTCGATGGCAATTTCGCTGTCGCTTGACGGAAATTCGCCGTCCATAAGGCATTCAAGGTTTATATCGGTACGCTTTTTGAATATACGCAGTGTGCTGTCGACCTCTTTGGTCGGAAATTCAACATAGAAGTTTTCGTATATCTTAGCGTCATACTTGTCGCTGTCCTCAACAGCCTTTATAAGCTCATCGTCAGCCTTTGCATAAAGCTCGAAATTACCGTCCTCTATATTGTACTTTTCAAAGCTCTCGTCATAAGCCGTTGCCATACTTCCGCCTGCAACACTCCAGCCCGATACAAAAGATACCGAAAGCGCCATGAATAAAAAGATTACAATATATTTGCCAAGCTCGTTTTTGAATTCACTCGGCAGACGTTTAACAAGAGGATTTCTCATCGTTATCCTCCTTACCAGTCAAGATCTTCTGCGGCGATCTTGTTTTCATTGAGATAATTCTTTCTTATCATGCCGTCACGCAGCTTTATTACCCTGTCCGCCATATTTTTGATAGCGTCATTGTGGGTAACCATTACGACTGTATTGCCGAACTTCTTGTTTACATCGCTTATCAGCTTGAGTATATCCTTTGAGGTCTTGTAGTCAAGCGCACCGGTAGGCTCGTCGCAAAGCAGAATATCGGGATTTTTGATTATCGCTCTGCCTATTGCCGTTCTCTGCTGCTGACCGCCAGAAAGCTGATTCGGCAATTTGTGGCGATGCTCGTAAAGACCGAGCGTCTTCAGTATTTCATCCGTGTCAAGCGGATTGTCACTCAGATATGCGCCTATTTCAACATTTTCCTTGATGTTGAGGTTAGGTATGAGATTGTACTGCTGGAAGATATATCCGAGGTGCTTCCTGCGGTACAGCGTCAGCCTTTTCTCGTTCATATCTGCGGTCTTTTCGCCGTTTATGGCAATATATCCGCTGTCGGCGCTGTCGATACCTCCTATGATATTCAGAAGGGTGGACTTGCCCGAGCCGGACGGACCGAGCAGTACGCATATCTCTCCTTTTTCGATTTCGGCATCAATTCCGTTCAGCACTTCAACACGGCTGTCGCCCTCACCGAAGTGCTTTCTTATCTCTTTGACAGTAAGAAACATTTCACATTTTTCCTTTCATATTGCTCCGTTCACACAGATTGTACAGCACTGCTTAATTAGCAATAACTAACCGTATTATATATTGCTAACTTAATTAGCTATAGCTAACTTGAGTGCATCACATCCGTCTTTTTCACGAATATCTCCAAAAAATATTTTATCACAATAAAACCTTGAAGTCAACAAGTCGGATGCTTAAATATTAACGATTTTCAGTTTTCATTTACTTGCGTTTTTGGGTATATAGCAGAAAAACGGTTGTGTAAACGTTTTGATCTTTTATGCGGGAATTTGATAAACGGACATTTTTAATTCTCGCTGTTTAAGTCTGCTATAAATATACACTCTGCAGCGGCTGTAAAGTCGGGAGGTGTTTTTTATTTGAAAACCGCTTGCTTTTGTGCTATACTTTATATCACCTTGTTTTTGGTTTATAAAGAAAGGAAAAGATATGACCTACGTTATGAGCGACCTGCACGGTATGTATGATAAATTCATCGCAATGCTGGAAAAGATTGATTTCTCAGACAGCGATGAGCTGTTTATTATAGGCGATATAATCGACCGTGGGGAACGCCCTGTAGATATACTGGAATATGTTATGGATAAGCCGAACATCACTGTACTTCTCGGTAATCACGAGGTAATGGCAAGGGATCTTCTGAGCCGTTTAACCACCGAAATAACTGAGGAAAATATAAATTCAGTTGATGACGATTTTCTGATCGAGCTTTCAATATACAAACGCAACGGCGGCGCCACGACTATGAAACAGCTTCGGGCACTACCGCCGGTTAAACGAAAGGAAATAATCGACTTCATTGACAGCCTTTACGCTTATGAAGCAATAGACATAGGAGATAAGACTTTCATTCTTGTGCACGCAGGACTGGGAAATTTCCGAAAAGGCAAGAAGATATCCGAGTACGCTCTTTATGAACTGCTTGAACTTCGTCCCGACTATGAACGGCAATATTTTGACGATGACAGCGTATACATCATTTCGGGTCATACCCCTACAAAGCTGATAAGCGGTAAGTGGGAAATATATCATTCTCACAATAATATAGTAATCGACTGCGGAGCGTCTTTCGGCGGAAAACTTGCGTGTCTCAGACTTGAGGATACGGCGGAATTTTATGTGTAAAGCCTGCCACAGATGCCGGATGTTTTCCCTGAAATGCAAAAAGAACAATATGCCCCTCGATTTTCCGAAAACGGGTTTCATACAGAACAAATCCCCCACGTTTTGCGTGAGGGATTTGCATATTATACAGTAAATTACTTAACGATTGTAATATCAGAGCCGAACCACTTTGTTGAGATATCGCCGAGCTTACCGTCAGCCTTCATCTCGCTGAGTGTCTTCTGAACTGCGTCACGCAGTGCCTGATCGTTCTTTCTGAATGCGATAGCGTACTGCTCTTCTTCAAGGCCTTCCGCCAGCTTCTTGTAGTCCTTTGCAGAGTTTTTGATTTCATAATCTGCAACAACTTCATCAAGGAATACAGCGTCAACAACGCCAAGCTCAAGCTGCTGTAAAGCTTCTACGTTTGTAGCAATGGGGCTGATCGTTATATCGTCCTTGATCGCACTGTTCTCAAGAATCGTCTGAGCTGAAGAACCGTTCTGAACAGATACCTTCTTGCCCTTGAGGTCGTCCATCTTTGCAACTGTAGAATCGCCCTTTACAACGAATACCATAGCGTTCTTCATATAAGGCTCTGAAAGATTCATCTTTTCCTGACGTTCTTCGTTTATGCTAAGACCGTTCCATATGCAGTCGCACTTGCCGACATTAAGGTCGGTTGTGAGCGTATCCCAGTTGATAGGCTGTTTTACAAGCTTTACGCCGAGTCTGTTGCAAACTTCCTCTGCTACGTCAATATCGAAGCCTACGATCTCGCCGTTTTCATCTGTGTAGCCCATGGGCTTGAATGTAGCATCAAGTCCTAATATAAACTGGCCTGCGTCCTTTACCTTCTGGAGTGACTGATCACCCTCTGCGGAGCTTTCTGCAACAGATGTGCTGTCGCCTGCTGTTGCACTGCTGTCTGCGGTTGAAGAATTACCGCTTGAACTACAGCCTGCAAGACCAAGTGTAAGAGCTGCTGTCAGAGCAACAGCAATAGCTTTAAAATTTAATTTTTTCATTTTTATTTCCTTTCTAAGCGTTTTATACGCCTTAAAAAATTACTTTAATATAGTAACACACAAATACGAAAAAGTAAATAGGCAAAATGAATAAAACGACGGAAATTTGCTGGAATCCTGCAAATTTCCGCCGTTTTTATGCCATTATACAATCAAGATTATCAATAAAGATACTCATACTGTGAAATATCGGGACAACGAGGTTCTTTTAATTCATCTTCTGTAAAATCATATCTTATATTCTGATTATACATATACCACAGACAGACTTTCATGCCGCTCATTTCAAGGTGAGTGCCGTCTTCAAAGGCATACTTCTCCCTGAGCTTATTATCATTGCCCTTAAGCAGATCGGTCGGATCGACAAAATGATAATGCTTACAATAACTGTATTTCACGGCATTTGCAAGCGCTGTGTTATATTCGTCGATTTTTTCGTTCTTGCAGAATTTACTGCGTACAGGTGTTATCGCCATAATGATAAACTCACTGTTTGGACTCGCCTGCTTGCATTGATACAAAAGCTGCATATAATTTTCAACAAACTGTTCTTTAGTGGTGAGATTCACATCATTCAGTCCCATAGAGAACAGTACGTATTTGGGCTGTTTGTTATAAAGATGAACCAGCACATCCGTACTTAGATCGTTTGATGTTATAAGAAACTGGTGAATATTCCATGCAGCTATACTGGGTCTTGCAAGATTGTTTTCCTGCTTGAAATATCCTGCGCTTGCAAAGCCGGAGCAAACGCTGTCGCCAACCAGTGCAAACTGGTCGAAGTATTTATACATAGCCTTTGTAATGGTATAATCCGGTTCAGGCTGAGGCTTGGGTTCTTCTTTTATTGTCGTTGTTGTTGTCGTTTCCGTTTCGGCAGAAGACGAGATTTCTTCTTCAGAAACAGTGTTGTCATAGCTTATACCGTTATCCGAAGCCGCAGCGGCATAAGCGTTATTGCAGGCTGTGCAGATTATAGCCGCAGTCAGCGGCAGACACAACAGCAAAAACCATTTCGTAGGCGAAACGGAGCCAAATTTATTATAGTACATTAAAATCCCTTATTCTGTATGCGGCGTAAATGTTACCGCAATTATATATTAAAACCGATCGTTGGTCATTTACTTTCTTAATTATAATGCTGATTTTGCACTTTTTCAAGATAAAATTTACAAAATGTCGTATCAAGTCGAAATTTCATTGAATTGCACAACCGCAAGTCATTTTCAACGGCGTTTTTATATAAAGTGTATTTTCTTGTCCGTCCTGTACAATATGTGGTACTTTTTTCTCAGACGTTGCATTTTGAAATCTGTTAAGCCAATGTGAGTTTTGTTGTAAAAACAACATACATTATTGTCTTTCTGTGTTACAATACAGTCACAGGTTAAAACTCTATGACAAGAAAGGAAAAAGTATGATAAGAAAGATAATAAAGATAGACGAAGAGAAGTGCAACGGTTGCGGACTTTGCGCCACAGCCTGCCACGAGGGTGCGATTGATATAGTTGACGGTAAGGCAAAGCTTGTGAGAGAGCATTACTGCGACGGTCTGGGCGACTGCTTACCTGCCTGTCCGACAGGTGCTATAAGCTTTGAGGAGCGTGAAGCACCCGCTTATGACGAGCAGGCGGTATTAAAAGCAAAGCAGGCAAAAGCCATTTCAGAAAAGCCCCTGCCCTGCGGTTGTCCCGGAACTCACGCAAAAGCGCTCATAACAGAACATCACAATGAAGATTGCTCATGTCATGAGCATGAAAGCGGACATACCGGGATCCGCAGTGAGCTTTCACAGTGGCCTGTACAGATAAAGCTTGTCCCGACCTCTGCGCCGTGGTTTGACGGAACAAATCTGTTGGTAGCCGCCGACTGCACTGCTTATGCCTACGGCGATTTCCACAACAAGTTTATAAAGAACAGAATTACGCTTATCGGTTGCCCAAAGCTCGACAGCGTTGATTATACCGAAAAGCTGACAGAAATAATCAGAAACAACGATATAAAGAGCGTTACGGTAGTGAGAATGGAGGTTCCGTGCTGCGCAGGCATTGAAAATGCCGTTAAGACAGCTTTACAGAACAGCGGTAAGTTCATTCCGTGGCACGTTGCTATCGTAACGGTAGACGGACAGCTCACCGAAATGTAAATATAAGTGCGGACGGCTTTTGCCGTCCGTATCTGGTTGTAGAAAAAGTCTGTTTTTGAGAAATGTAGCTCATTCTCAATCCCTAACCCCTTCCCCTCGGAAAGGTGCTGAATGTGGGGCTGCCGCCCTCACCAAGCAAGGACGCTTGCAGTCAGTCGCACACAGTCGCTGCACGACGCAGCGACACCAACGACTGATAACCCGCATTGGGGCTACGCCCCAAACCCATTTTTAAAAGTTATGTAGGTTTATCGACTGACTGGTGCGGACGGCTTTTGCCGTCCGTATTTTTATACCCTAAAAGGTATAAAATAGTCACCGCAAATCAGAATTACACCCTATAGGGTATAATCTGAACAACAGTCGCATAAATTGCACCTTTTCTTTTAGGGTATAATAATATATAAATCACCTTGACACTATACCCTAAAGGGCGTAAAATGCATTACATATTATAACAGCGAAAATGATATACTTGAACAAAATAGCTCAGTTCATAAAAACAAAGCGAAAAGAAGCCGGACTCACTCAGGAAGAATTTGCAATGCGTTCGGGGCTTGATCTGCGCTTTGTCCGTGAGCTTGAGCAGGGCAAGGAAACCGTGCGTATGGATAAAGTCAACACGGCGCTTGCTATGTTTGATATGGAAGCAGTGTCCGGGAGAAAGGACGGCAAAAATCGGCAACGCTCATCAAACCGGTAGATATTATAGGACTAACGTAGTTTATATCCTCGGGCTTACCGATAACCCAATCTATTATAAAGAAATATAAAACCCGGCAGATACGTTTATTAAATCGTACCTGTCGGGTTTGTTTCATATTAAAGCACCTTTGATAAAAAGTCCTTAAGTCTTGGATTTTTGGGGTTTGCGAAGAATTCATCGGGAGGACCCTGTTCAACTATCTGACCGTCAGACATAAACATTACTCTTGACGCAACCTCACGGGCAAATCCCATTTCGTGAGTTACGACAACCATTGTCATACCGTCGTCGGCAAGCTTTTTCATAAGATCGAGAACCTCTCCTACCATTTCGGGATCGAGTGCCGAGGTCGGCTCGTCGAAAAGCATAACATCGGGCTTCATGGCAAGCGCACGGACGATAGCGATTCTCTGCTTCTGACCGCCCGATAACTGCGGAGGATAAGCGTCTGCCTTGTCTGCAAGACCAACACGCTCTAAAAGCCGCATTGCCTCTGCGTCAGCCTCTTCCTTTGTCATAAGGCCGAGCTTAACGGGAGCTAAGGTTATGTTTTTCTTTATCGTCAGATGGGGGAACAGATTGAAGTGCTGGAACACCATACCCATCTTTCTTCTTATAAGGTTTACGTTAGCCTTGCGGTCGGTGATGTATTCACCTTCAACGCAGATACTTCCGCTTGTCGGCTTTTCCATAAGGTTAAGACAACGCAGGAACGTACTTTTACCCGAACCGGAAGGCCCTATGATAACTACCTTTTCGCCTTTGTAGATATGCTCGTTTATCCCGTTGAGGACGTGGAGATTGCCAAACGATTTACTGAGATCCTTAACGTCTATCACTCTTGCCAAGCCTCCTCTCAAGCAGTTTCTGGAGTTTTGTCAGAATAAATACCAGTATCAGATAGAATGCCGCCGCAATGAGAAGCGGGGTAATAAGGTCATATGTCTTTGAGCCTACATACTGTGCCGCTTTGGTAATATCCGTTACCGCAATGTAGCCTGCTATCGAGGTTTCCTTTACCAGTACGATAAATTCGTTTCCGAGTGCGGGAAGTATGTTCTTTATAGCCTGCGGAAGCACGATAAGCCACATTGTCTGACCTGCGCCGAGACCCAGCGATCTTCCTGCCTCTGTCTGACCCTTGTCTATAGACTCGATACCTGCACGGACAATCTCCGCAACATACGCACCCGAATTTATACCGAAGCACAAAACTGCGGCAACTATTGCGTTTGCGCCTCTGTAGTTGAACAGAACTGCGTTTATGAGCAACAGCTGTACAAGTACGGGCGTACCTCTTATCACAAATACATACAGGTCGCATATTTTAGCTATCCAGCCGATACCTCTCCTGCCTGCGCATAACTGCTTTACTACTGCCACGAATGCACCGATAAGAAAACCGAGAATAACCGCAAACAGCGATATGAGCAGTGTGTTTCCGATACCGCTCAAATAGAATTCATAACGGTTTTCTCTTATAAGCGCCTTATCAATGGCATCCCATATACCAAGAAAGAAGTCCAATTCTTAATTCCTCCGTCTTATGCCTTTCAAAAAAGACGGGCGGCATTTCACCGCCCGATTTTCTGATTATTACTTAGTGTGGTTAAGTGTGAACTCGTCAACCTTGCCTTCGTCAATCAGCTTCTGAAGAACCTTGTTTACCTTTTCTTCAAGCTCTGTGTTGCCCTTCTTGAAAGCAAAAGCGTACTTGTCTGTGAATACCTCGCCGTCAAGAATTTCAAGGTTGTCATTACCCTTTACCATTTCCTTTGCGGGAAGCTCGTCCATAACGATGCAGTCAACCTTATCGTTCTTTAAGTCTTCTGCCGCCTGAACGTACTTTGTATAACGTGAGGGTTCCTTCTTAAGATCGTCTGTTACATATGTATCGGCAACTGTTGACATCTGAACGGCAATCTTTGTGTCACCGCCGAGATCATCGGCACTCTTTACTCTGTTTGCTCCCTTGAGTACAACGATAACCTGCTTTGACTTAGCGTATTCGATTGAGAAGTCCATAGCCTCCTGACGCTCGGGAGTAACCGAGATGCCTGCTGCTGCAAAGTCAACCTTGCCCTGCTGTACGGCTAAAAGCGCACCGTCAAAGTCCATTGTCTGAATCTCAAGCTCCATACCGAGCTCCTTTGCAACTTCGTTTGCAATATCAACGTCGATACCTACAACATCGTTACCGCTCATATATTCATAAGGAGCGAAACCGGGTTCTGTAGCCATAATGAGCTTGCCGCCTGTTGTGTTTGACTGACAGCCTGCCATAGCAAGACCGCAGGTTGCGGCTACGAGTATACCTGCAATTATTCTTTTGATCTTCATAAAAATACCTCTTTTTTAAATTCTTTCTGTTTTAGTATGCGCTTTTGCGCTATCGTTAATATTATAGTGCATTTCTTTACAATAAGCAAGAGTTTTTCGTTTTTTTGTGTAAAATACATATAAAAAATGTGCCGCAGTGAGATGCTGTGGCACATAATCTTTGTTTTTCCGGCTTACTTTCTTGAGAATAAGCCCTTTTTCTCGTAAGGCTCGCTTGTTATGTCTTTAAGCTCGTAGCCCGTTGGCTGCATAACCTCTCTGATCTTATCTGCGGAAAGCGCCTCCTCACTGATTATTACGGTTTCGCCCTTTGAATGTGAAGAAGTGACCTTCTTTACAGGAAAAGCATTTCTGATAGCGTCATTGACGTGTGATTCGCACATTCCACACATCATTCCGTCGATTTTAAGTGTTGTCTTTACCATTGTAAATTCCTCCGTTACTTTATTGAAATTACTTTATAGCCGCTGTTTTCAACGGCTTTTTTAAGCTGTTTGTCGGGAACCTCTCCCGAAAGTATTGCAGTGGCGATACCGTCTGTATGGCTAGCTACAGCGCTTACCACCTGCGGAATAGCCTCAAGTGCAGTCTTTACATGATGCTCGCATTTTTCGCACATCATACCCTTTATTTTTATAGTCTTTGTTATTTTCGCCGTGTCGGACGGCTGTATTGCAATATTGTTCATCGGCTTTGCTTTCCTGTCGTGCTTTGTGCTGTACAGCCTGCAGAAGTTGAGCCTTAATGCATTCGATACGACGCAGAAGCTTGAAAGGCTCATTGCCGCCGCACCGAACATCGGGTTCAGCGTAAGTCCGAGCGGTATAAATACGCCTGCGGCAAGCGGAATGCCGATAACGTTATAGATGAACGCCCAGAAAAGATTTTCGTGTATATTACGCAGTGACGAGCGGGAAAGCCTTATTGCCGCCGGAACATCTGTAAGCCTGCTCTTCATCAGCACAACATCGGCGGCGTCTATTGCAACGTCTGTTCCTGCGCCTATAGCGATGCCTGTATCTGCGGCAGTCAGCGCCGGAGCGTCGTTTATACCGTCACCGACCATTGTAACCTTGCCCTGAGCTTTAAGCGAGCGGATAACCGCTTCCTTGCCGTCGGGGAGAACACCTGCTATGACCTCGTCAACGCCTGCCTTTTCACCGATAGCCTTTGCGGTACGCTCGTTGTCGCCCGTCAGCATAACGACCTTTATACCCATATTTCTCAGCTGCTTTATTGCGTCCGGGCTATCCTCCTTTATCGTATCCGCAACTGCGATCATACCCAGAGCCTTGTCGTTTTTACTGAACAGCAGGGGCGTCTTACCCTCGTTTGAAAGCCTGTCAGCCTCCGACTTTATTTTATCGCTTACTGCAACCTTTTCGCCGATGAACTTAAGACTTCCTCCGTAAAGCGTATCGTTGTCAATAGTTGCTGTAAGCCCGTTACCGCTGAGCGCATTGAAGTTATCAACGTTCCGTGCGGTAACTGCGTGTTGCGCACCGTAATCGTTTATTGCCTTTGCAAGCGGATGCTCACTCTTGGCTTCAAGCGATACCGCAAGGCTTAAAAGCTCGCTTTCCGACACACCATCGGCAGATACTATATCCGTAACCTGAGGCTCACCTTTAGTAATAGTACCCGTCTTATCAAGTGCAACTATCTGCGTCTTGCCTGCCTGTTCAAGCGAAACGGCAGTCTTGAAAAGAATACCGTTCTTTGCACCCACACCGTTTCCGACCATTATCGCAACGGGAGTTGCAAGTCCGAGTGCACAAGGACAGCTTATCACAAGCACCGAAATACCTCTTGCAAGAGCGTATGCAAAATCCTGACCGAGCAATAACCACACTATCATTGTTATGATTGAAATCGTGATAACAGTCGGTACAAATATACCCGATACCTTGTCGGCAATCTTTGCGATAGGCGCTTTGGTTGCCGCCGCATCGCTCACCATTTTTATGATCTGCGACAATGTGGTGTCCTCGCCTACACGGGTTGCCTTACAGGTGATAAAACCCGTCTGATTGATAGTTGCCGCCGAAACGTTATCGCCTACCGTCTTGTCAACAGGAATACTTTCGCCCGTCAGTGCGGATTCGTTGACCGTGCTTTCGCCGTCAGTCACTACTGCGTCAACAGGGATGCTTTCACCCGGACGTACAACGAAAATATCGTCTTTTACAACTTCTTCGGCAGGAATTGTCTGCTCTGCGCCGTTTCTTATGACGTTTGCTGTTTTGGGTGCAAGCTTCATAAGACCTTTGAGTGCGTCGGTGGTTTTTCCCTTTGAACGGGCTTCAAGCATCTTACCAACCGTGATAAGCGTAAGTATCATAGCCGCCGATTCAAAATAGAACTCGTCCATATACATCATAACAGCGTCTGTATTTCCATGAAGCTGTGCGTCCGTCATCATAAACAGAGCGTATACGCTCCATACGAATGACGCCCCCGAGCCGAGCGCCACAAGCGTATCCATATTCGGCGAACGGTTAATAAATCCCTTGAATCCGTTTACAAAGAACTTGTTGTTTATAACCATTATAATTGCGCTTAGCAGCAGCTGTACAAGTCCCATAGCCACATGATTTCCTTCAAACCATGACGGAAGCGGAAATCCCCACATCATATGTCCCATTGAGAAGTACATAAGAATTACAAGGAATATAACCGAAGCTATAAGTCTTTTCCTGAGCTTCGGCGTTTCCGTATCGCGGAGTGAATCGGCGCCGGTATCGGTTTTCTTTGTTCCTGCGCCTTTAAGCTTGGCACCGTAGCCTGCCTTTTCAACGGCAGAGATTATTTCCTGCGGTGGCGCCGTACCCTCAACGCCCATTGAATTTGTCAGCAGGCTGACAGAACAGGAAGTAACGCCTTTTACCTTCGTTACCGCTTTTTCCACTCTTGCGCTACAGGCGGCACAGCTCATACCTGTAACATCATACTGTTCCATATCAAGACCTCTTTTCTTTAGTTCTTTTCTATCTATTATGTCCGTTTTGTGTTACTTCATCAGCTTTTGCAGAGTTGCGACAAGCTCGTCTATAACCTCGTCCCTGCCCTCTCTTATATCTCTTGCAACACAACCTCTGATATGACTTGCAAGAAGTTCTTTATTGAAAGCGTTCATTGCGGCGTTGACTGCGGCAGACTGGATAAGTACATCGTTGCAATAAGCGTCATTTTCGATCATAGCCTCAATCCCGCGCACCTGTCCCTCTATGCGTTTTAGACGGTTGAGAAGCGCTTTTCTGTGCTTTTCGTCCCTTACGGTATGCTTCTGACAGCACGGACAGACTTTTTTTACCGATGTTTTATTTTCACTCATAGCTTTACCTCTGAATTTTTGCTGTAGCTTTAATATACCCTCACGGGGTATTTTTTATTATATACCCCCTCAGGGTATTTGTCAAGTGCTTTTTTATTTACAATTCAACAGCCCCGACCTTGCGGTCGGGGCTGTATGTTCTTATTTGGCTTTTATCCATAGCTTCTCAGCTTTTGGTGAAATTTATCCTGAGCGATACCTCAAAGACATCGTCGCCTGTCGGAATTGCGACATTTCCGTTTGTGACTGTCAGCGTGTCGCTTTCGTATGACTTTGTATATCCGTCCATGAATATATCGGGGAGCGTTACGGTTTCGCCTCTGTTTGTGTAAAGCATATAATGCGTTTCCGGATTGCCGTCAACATACACCTCTACGCCGAGCATAACCATAGTGTCATCGTTCTTGGCGAATCTTCCACAGAAGTAAACATCTCTGTCGGGCATTGTGTATCTGCCTTCCTTATTCACAAGAGAAGCGTCCGTGCATATCCACTTTTCGTTGAACAGATAGCCTTCCTTGCGCGGCGGGTCGATATAAGCGAACATTTCCTTGCCTACAGGGACATCGGTGATAGTCCTATACGGCGTTGCTTCGCCGTCTATCATATAGTAGACGTTGTAGGTTGCCGTTGTGTAAACGCACTCAACGCTTACATCGTTATGAGGCATTGTAAACTTGTATTCGCCGTTTTCTTCATAAATATCAACATCATCGGACTGCCAGTAGTAAGTATAGCCGCTCTTTTTGGGAGGTTCGGGAAGCGTTACTGTACTCATATACTGTGCTTTCATCGGGCTGTCGGAGCTTATGCTTCCGTCAACCGTCATATTGACATTATAGAACCTGGGCGATGAGGTTGCCTTGAATATAACATCGTGAGCAGGCATTACAAACTTGCCGTCTGTTACAGTGATACCGTCTGCAGACCATTCGGTCACATCGTAATAATCCTTTGTCGGCTTTGCGATAAGGGTTATCGTATCGCCTATCTTGCCAACCTCCTTTGTGCCGTATACCGTACCGTCAAATTCGTAAGATATATAACACTTTGTGGTCGTACCTATTGCAGTAAGCGTTGACGCAGGCATCGTGTCGGGTTGTCTGGATAATGCACCCTCAGTGCCGTACCACGACCAGCCGCCGAAGATATATCCGTCTGCTTCTTTTGGTGCGTCAAATACGGGAAGTGCATCGCCATAGTGATAGGTCACTCTTTTTATCGTCTTACTATCGAGGACAAAGGTTATCGTGTATTCCTTGTATGCACCGTCTGTCCATACTGCTGTCAATGTCGTATCCTTAGTCAGCGTTATTATATCGTCAGCGCCGTAGATATTTCCATCCTCGTCCTTCCAGCCGCCGAAGATATAATCTCTCAGGTCGTCCGTCTTTGACGCTTCAGCCATATCCGACAGCTTGATCTGAGTACCGTAATCCGCCGTGCGTTCATTGCTTCCTGTCAGCTTACCGCCGTTTGCATCAAGCTTTAATGTGTGCTTGTGAACATTCTTCTGCCAGTTGCCAAAGACTATATCAAGCGTCAGACCGTCCTCGGACGCTTTGCTTGATGAACCCTTGAACACGAGAGTATATCCCTCGCCCTCGACATCGGCAGGAGTATAATTGTTGTACTTTTCAACGAATGCGAGATAATCATCATATCCGCCGCTGAATTTATCGGTCTTTTCTCCGTTCAGAAGTGCACCGTACGGTGTGGATACATTTACCGTATAGGTCTTGGGCGTAGCTTGATAGATTGCTGTCAGCGTTGTCGAATAATCGAGCTTAACCGTCTGACCTAAGGCGTATATCTTGCCTGTAGTGCTGTCCTTCCAGCCTGTAGGCTGATAATCGTTGTACTTGTCGGCATCCTTGGTTGCCCAACGTGAAATTTCTACCTCGTATTTATCCTGACTGTAGCTCTTGAACTCTTTGCTTTCTTCAAATATCAGTCTGCCGTCACCTGCGTCCAGCTTAATTGTAACATTACGTTTGAACCTCGGACGGAGTATAATACTCTTGTAAATGAGCGTCTTGTCGGGTATAAACTCATTGAGGTAAGCATCGCCGTATTCTTCACTCAGGTATACATCGCTCCAGTCGATGAACTGTATCGTTGTACCCTCCTGCCAGTTGCTCTTGCTCCACGCCTCGTCAAATACCGACTGAGGCACCTTTGAGCCGCCCTCTATTTTCAGCGTCTTATATGTCTTGAATTCACGGGCTGTGTCATCGTAATACTGTATCTCAACATCGAATATTCCGGCTTCGTAAACCGCATCATATGTTACATCCTCATATACATAAGGCAAATTCTCCGAATATACGGTATCAGCGTCGTATACGGTTTTGCCGCCGTCAGGACTGTAGCCCATGAATGTCTTACCGTAAGGCCAGCTGGACAGGAAGAATTCCGGTCTTGTGCCGTAAGGTGTCTTTACGGTTGTAGACTTCTTATTGCCGTTATAATCATAATAATTGTACGTTACGTTCATCAGCGCTCTGTCGTAATTTGCACTGAAGTGGAGCGCAACCTTCTTATAGTCGTTGTGATGATTGAAATAGAAGTTTTCGGAAGCCGCTCTCTGGGTGTTGCCCGTAACCTTGTAAAGCGGTTTATCTGTAGGCTGACCGCTTGTATAGTAATCCTTGCGGCATCCGGAGTCTATCGCTCTCAGCTTATTTCCGGCATACTTATACATCTTTTCAAAACCGAACGGTACTCCGTAGGTTGCGTGCCAGGAGCTTAGCTTCATATACTCGTCACTTGCGTTATCGGGTACTTCAAGTTCATCGCCGGCATTCACCGCCCATAATTCGACTACCCACTCTTTGTTTACGGTATCATAGTATTCCATCTCCATAAGAGTCTGCGCTCTTGTTGCGGTGTATACTATTTCATAGTTGTCGTGGTCTACGGCTATGAAGTACGGGTCTTTGTCCTTCCACTCGCAGTCAATGTACTTCCAGCTGTCGGGAGCGTTATTTGTATTGTAAGAGCCTGCAAAACTGCCCGCAGGTACTTTTCTTGTTTCAACAAGAGTTTTAACTCCGTCAACCTCTCTGTAGAAATTGACAGTGAATATCTTGCCTACGTCCTCTTCCTTAACTCTCGACTCATCGTACCAGATGACCTTTACCGACTTTGTAAGGCTCATTTCGGGGTCGGCGGTCTTTGTGAACTGAAGTGACGTGCCTGTATAGTGTATCTGACCGACACCTTCGGCTGTACTGTTCTTGTAGAAGCCGGACATACTGAATGGCTGCTCGTAACGGATAAATGTTCCTCTCCTGTCATAGAGCATTCTGAAGCCTTCGCCCGAAACATTCATCGACAGCTTGCTCCACGGTACAGACGCATTGTAATTTATCACGCCTGTTGTAATATCAAGCGTCTGTGCGGACACTGCCGGAAGATTATCAATATCGACTTCTCCCCAGTAAGTGCCGTTTGAGCTGAATAATATCGGAGTTGTCACATCGTTAAGGCATATAACCAGGTTTTTGTCGCCCATTGAGAACAGCGGCCATTTGATTTCGGGTATCAGCGGTGCTTCAAGCCGCAATCTGAATACCTTTGATTCTGCGACAAGATTTACTTCGAGATAAATTCCCGCTTCAAGATAGAATCCGCCTGTCAGCGTCCGGTATACCGTACTGTATCGGTGATCCGGTTTGACGACGTGATATTTTGCCAGACCGTATATATCGAGATATGCGCCTACCTGGACCTCAACGCCGACCTCGCCCAGTCGTCTGAGTCCTGTGAACGATACGGTAAGCTGTCCGGATACGCCCATCTTGACGCCGACATATCCGAATACCGTAAGGTCAAAGCTGTATCTGTCGCCCTCGAGCAGCTTGTTTTTGTACATACTGAACTCTTTATCCTTTGAGTTGCCGTGCGTACCTACCTGCGTTGCGTCAAGTATTGAGAACTTACTTCCTATACCGCCTGCGAAATTCATCTTTACAACAAAGCTAAGTTCAAAGTTAAGCTGGAACAGCGACAGCGGTTTAAATGCCGTGAAGAACGGTATACGGCATATTTCTATCTCTCCGCCCTTCTTGTTAAGCATATCCTTGACATCCTTTACAAGACCTGCGGTATCGTTCTTCTCATCACTGCCAAGCATCTTTGCGACTTCGCTCGTGATATTCCTGTAGCTGTTTGCGCCTACCGAGCAGACAAGAACTTTAAGTTCAATATCCGTCTGCGTATAGATATTAGCCGCATAGTTGAATTCAAGCTCAGGCAGCTCAAACCACTTGAATTCGAATGAATTATAGCCCTGGAATGAAACATTAAGATATTCGCTTACTGTAAATGTTGCATCTACCTTGAGTTTTTTCTTAATGGTAGTCTTATAATTCAACTCGAATGTAATGACCGACCAGTAATCCGGATTAACGGTAGTAAAGTTATCATTTTCTGCTTCACCGACCTTTACGGATACGGAAAGACCGATAGCAAGACTTGCGGCGATGCTCTTGAGCGTATCCTCTTTAGGACGTGAATAGTCCGAGAAATCCTTTAATCTGTCATCGTCCGAAGCGGCATAAGCAGTGGCGGTTACTGTATCGGTAACAAGCGGCTCGCCCTCCATTATCTCGTTTACGGTTTCATCCTCGGCAAGCAGTGCCGCAAGCACAAGGTTCAGCTGCTGTACGCCCTCGCTGTTCTTTACTTCTTCCGCTATTGCCTCGGTGTCGATCTGCTCCTCAAGGAACTTGTTTTTTGCAGGCTCGACAAAATAAACATCAACATTGTCATAAACATCTTCCGCTTCGCAATCGGCTGTCTGAATGTAGTAAATGTTTCTGTCCTTTATTGTATCTGTAATTTTTACAAACAGGCAGTTTTCGGTAAAATTCTTCGTGCCGTTGTCAATGCAAAGCACATCGCCCACAGCAAGAGAATTTTCTTCAAAATAATCCGCCTGAACCATATACTCATCGGTTTTATCCGTAGCGAACAGCTTGGCTTTATCGAGATACTTGATATTGTCCCTGACCTCGATTATATTAGTCTGCTCTTTGTATATCTTGAATGTATACTCGTTAACCGTATCGTCAAGGCCCTTGAATGTAACTCCCTCGCCTGCTGTCATACGGTACATACAGCCGGCTGTGTATGCGGTTTCGGGAACGAGTGTATATTCATCCTTCTCGCTTGATGTTACAACGAAATTTTCCGGAGTATCACCCGTATACGCAAATAAGGTGATATACTCCCATACATTATCCGCCGTTATTTCTTCGTCACATATAAGCGTGATCGGCTGATATTCCGCACAGTCCTCCACATAGTAGGTGGTTCTCACACCTGATTGGAAATCATCGGCAGATTCCACAAACGAGGCATATACGGTCATATCCTCGTTTATCGGAGTATTGGTAAACAGCTCGTTTGTTAATGCCGTATCGGTAAACCAGCCCATAAATGCCTTGCCCGCACCGAATGATTCGGGAAGTTTGCTTATCGTTTCACCCTTTTTAACAGTTATCGGAGCTACGGGCGTACCGTCACCAGCATCAAAGGTCACTGTGACCTCATCTTCTTCTGTGGGCTTATTCTCGTTATATGTAACCTCTGCGGTTATTGTCTTTTTAGCACCGTTTACGGTTATATCCTTACTTGCCGTAACACTTCCGCTTGCATTCGGCAATATGACCTCGTCTGCAAATACATCTGTCGGTAATGCGGTAAGCGAGATTACAGCACATAAGAACAACGACAATATCTTCTTGCCGCACTTCTTTTTAATACCGAGGACCGCAAGCGTACCGCCCGATAAAATGCTCAGCGTCAGCCACAGCGGACACAGAGAACCGTCCGTTTCGGGATTGCCGGGATTTACAGGGTCGGTAGTATCGCCGGGCTTTGAGGCTTTCTCTATATAAGCCGTTATCTCATTTGACCTGCTCTCTCCCGCCGCAAGTGTATATTCACCGTCGGTAAGTTCACCCTTCTTCAGTGTAAGTCCATCCGGCAATCCGATTTCAGACTTTACCTTATCAATCCCGTAAATATTGCCGTTCTTCACCGTAAGAGCAATATTAACGTTTTCCCCTTCTTCATAACTCTCCTTGTCCGTAGTAAGCGTTACGGATACAAGCGACGCTTCCTGCGCCGCCGTCATAACCGTCATCACGCTTGAAAACGCAAACAGCGTGATGAGCGTTATTAACGCCGCCAGCCTTTTCCTTGTTTTCATCTTTCTGAACATAACCCACCTCCGTAATTATCCGTTTTCGTTTATCGTACTTTCGATTGCTTTTTCAAGCCCTGTTTCCGCTTTTGCGATTATCTCATCTATAAGTCTTTTTGCTACCGAGTGCAGATCAAACGCAAGTACAGCTTCTATAAGGCTCGCACGTTTTTCCTTAGGCACATCATACAGCTTAAGACAACACTCAAGAAAACGGCTTATCTTCTTTGGCACCGTGAAGTATATGTCGCACTTCTTTGCCATAAAGCCACGCATGATACTTCCCGACGCTATATCCATCTCGTAGAAATCCTTATCCTCCGCTTCCGGCATAAACGGCGAGAATATAGCCTTTATCTGTACGGCTGTACTTTTTAAAATGTATTCCGTAGTGCTTGGCAGGGTATACGCCATTACATATATCTCCCTCAGCGGCTCGGACAGCTCGGTTATATATATCTGCAATGACGTTTCAAGGCAGTACACCATGAGCGGCTCCATATCCTTTGCGAATGCCCTTGCCTTTGCAAACTGATTTTCAAACATGATCTGTGTTAGCGTCAGAAGCAACGCTTCCTTATTTTCAAATGCCGCAAAGAACGATGTCGGTGACATTCCTGCTGCCCTTGCTATCTGTGCAGTGGTTGTCTTTTCGTACCCCTGCTCTAAAAATAACTGAATAGCCGCAAGCAGCATCTTATTCCGTCTTGCTATGCCCTTTGGCTGTAATCCCTTCAATTTGTATCCTCCTTATCAGCCTCAGTATTATAATCAACAGTTTAGTCTTGAGTTTACTCAATTATAACACACCTCTTCTTAAAAGTCAATAATTACCGTAATATTTATTTCAGCCTCGTTTATACAAAACCTACAAAAGTGATAAGGATTGTGTAATTATTTTCGACAAGCTAAATCCACAAAACCTATTGACAACGTAGGTTTAGTGTGTTATACTCATAACAACGAAAACGAAAGGGGCTGACCGGATGAAACCGACAACCGCAAACAATAAAATGCGAATGTGTGCAAACAATATAATACGTCTGTCCCGAAAGAAAGTCTGAGCCTGTTGGATATTCAAACGCACGGACGTAAAATAAACGTCCGTTATTTTTATGGGAGGATATATGATAGAGCTTAAAAACCTTGAAAAGACGTACCGCACCGCGAAAGGCAGCGTTACTGCGATAAAAGACATCAACATAACAATAAACGACGGAGAGATATTCGGTATCATCGGACTTTCGGGAGCCGGCAAAAGCACTCTCGTCCGCTGTATAAATTACCTTGAGCGCCCAACCTCGGGACAGGTAATAATAGACGGCAAGGAGCTTGGAAGCCTTAAAACAAAAGAGCTTCTTAAAACAAGACAAAACATCGGAATGGTGTTTCAGGGCTTTAATCTTCTCGCACAGCGAAACGTAATAAAGAACATCTGTTATCCGCTTGAGATCGCAGGTATGAAAAAGGCAGACGCTGTAAAGAGAGCCGAAAGCCTGCTTGAGCTTGTAGGACTTTCCGATAAAGCGAAGGCGTATCCGTCACAGCTTTCGGGAGGACAGAAGCAGAGAGTAGCGATAGCAAGAGCGCTCGCCGCAAAAACGCACTATCTTCTGTGCGACGAGGCAACAAGCGCACTTGACCCCGACACAACAAGGTCGGTGCTTGAGCTTCTTAAAAAAATCAACCGCACACTCGGAGTTACCATAATAGTGATAACTCACGAAATGAAGGTAATAGACAGTATATGCGACAGGGTCGCAGTGCTTGATAACAGCACGGTCGCAGAGATAGGCGATGTAAGAACGGTATTCGCAAATCCGAAGTCTGATATAGCAAGAAAGCTTATCATGCCGCAAGGCGAGCTTCCGGTTACAAGCGAACACGGAAAGAAGATAAGAATTATCTACAACGGTGAAAATTCTTCAAAGTCGCTGTTATCCGATATGATATTAAAATGCAACACTCCCGTCAATATTCTTCACGCAGATACAAAGGACATTGACGGCAAGGCATACGGTCAGATTCTGGTACAGCTGCCCGATGACGATGCATCGACAGAAAAGATAACAGCATATCTTAAAGCCAACAGCGTTACCTATTCACAGGTGTAAGGGGGAAGAAAAATGTCAGACGATCTTATACAGCTGTGGGATAAAGGCGTACTTTTACAGGGTATATGGGAAACGATATACTTAACGTTCATCTCTTCGTTCATAGCTTACGTTTTCGGACTTCCGATAGGCGTACTGCTTACAGTGACGGATAAGGACGGAATCCACCCTATCCCGTGGCTAAACAAAATAATCGGTATTTTAGTAAACATCTTCCGCAGTATCCCGTTCATCATTCTGATGGTTGCCTGCTTACCGGCGGCAAAGGTTATTGTCGGAACAAGTCTTGGCAATAAGGCAATGATAGTAATGCTCGTTATAGCGGCTATACCTTATGTGGCAAGAATGACAGAATCCTCTTTCAAAGAGGTCGACAAAGGCGTTATTGAAGCGGCTCAGGCAATGGGCAGCTCAACATTCAGAATAATATACAAGGTGCTTATCCCCGAAGCAAAGCCCGCTCTCATGGTCGGCGCAGTCATTTCCCTTGTAACCATTCTCGGCTACTCGGCAATGGCAGGAACGATAGGCGGCGGCGGACTTGGTATGATAGCTATTTCATTCGGTTATCAGCGTTTCAATAACGATATTGTGTGGATATGCGTTCTGCTCACGGTTATCATAGTACAGCTTATCCAGGAGCTTGGTATGCTGATAGCACGCAAGGCAGACAAACGTATAAACAAGTAAGGAGAGATATAATATGTCACTGCTTTTCATAAAGCTCTTAAGACAGAATTTCCGTTTCGGACGAATGCGCCGATGTTGTATATAAAGAGATAAAACCCGTAAACTAACGGTGCAGAACAAAGAAAGATAAACAAAATACAACATTGACAGGCGGTAAAACCGCAGAAACGGAGAATTAACATGAAAAAGATTTTATCACTGATACTCACGGCGGCTCTTGCAGGCGCAACACTTACAGCTTGCAGCTCAAACGGCACAAGCTCAACAGCTTCATCAAACGATGCTTCTTCGACAGATACATCTTCTGCAACATCAAGCGCCGCTGAAAGCTCAGCAGACAACACAGCGAATAATGATAAGGTTATCAAGATAGGCGCAACAGCTACACCCCACGGCGAGATACTCGAATTTGTAAAGGATAAGCTTGCTAAGGACGGTTACGATCTTCAGATCACCATTTACGATGATTATGTACTGCCCAACAACGCAGTTGCAAGCGGAGAGCTTGACGCAAACTACCACCAGCACACACCCTACCTCAACAACTACAATGAGAAGAACGGAACAGACATAGTTCCCGCCGCACTCATTCACTATGAGCCGTTCGGTCTTTACGGCAACGGCGTTGAAAAGCTGGCAGATGTCAAGGAAGGCGCTTCGATCGTAATTCCTGCCGATGACAGCAACGAAACAAGAGCGCTTCTTCTCTTACAGCAGGAAGGTCTTATCGAGCTTCCCGAGGGTGCAAACGCTAAGGACGGTGTTACAACGCTCGATATAAAGGATGACCACGGCTACAAGATAACAACAGTTCAGGCTGATACGGTTGCCGCTCAGTTTGCAAACAGCGATGCAGGTTCTTTAGCAGTCATCAACGGTAACTATGCTCTTGCCGCAGGTCTTGACATAAGCAAGGCTCTCGCAGTTGAAGATGCTTCAGGCGATGCGGCTCAGACCTACGCAAACATTGTAGCTGTAAAGAGCGGTAACGAAAACCTCCCCAAGATTCAGGCTCTTATAAAGGCTCTCAAGTCAGACGATGTAAAGAACTTCATCAACGAAAAGTACAACGGTGCAGTTGTAGCAATCTTCTGATTTAACTAACAAGATTTCTCCTGAAGTAAGTGATATACAGTCCGGCTCCCTCACAAACAGTGAGGGAGCTTTGCTGTCACCCGTCACGCACCGCCTATTCCCTGCGAAAAAATATCAATATTCACATTGACCTCAATTTCACTTTCCGCTATTATTTCCCCTACCCTGTCCATATTCTCTCTGTAAAATCTGTTACAGCATCTTCTTAGCGTATTTTCAAGTCCGAACACATCACAGCCTTTTTCTGCAATCGGTATCACCGAGCTTTCTATTTTCCGCTTCAGCTCCCTTTCGGCAGGCTCGGCTACCTTTTCGGCGGCTTTTTTATCATCTTCCTTCATTCCGCCCTTCGACCCTATCTTTCCCGATGCGCTGAATGTCACATCAAATTTCACCTTACCGTTATATTCTGTAGCTTTTATACTCCTTGTAACTTCAATAAGCGTAACGCTCGGCTTTGCGTTTTGTCCCAAAGGCACGGTAAACGAATATTCCGAAGGCGTATCATTCATAAAGAATATAGCCATTGCCCCATCATCGTCAACTCTGCAAAGCTCTTTGCCACCCTTGAAAACCACTCCTCCGTCAAGTATTATCGTCTTTTCTCCGTCCTCGCTCTGTTCTTCTCCGCCTCCGTTGCCCTTACCGCCTCCGGTTTCCTTCGGAATAGTTACATCTGTTTTAAGTGTTGCGGTTCTGAGCAGCGGAAGAAATGCGCTCTCCGTAGATGTGCATAGCATAGTCATCACCTGGTAGGGATATGTGCTTTTGTTCCTGCTTTCGACCGATGCGTTGTGTATAAGGTTCGCCAATCTCTGCGAAGAGGTCGAGCCTTCCTTGAAGCGTATATCGAGCAGTTCCTCTGCCGTATCCTCTGCGGCGGCAACATATGCCTGCGGATGCGAATGATAATTGCCCACAAAGAATTCAAGCGTATCGCCCAGCTTATACTTCCTCAGTTCTTTTCCGATGATTATCAGCCTGTTTTCGCTCAGCAGAAGATCCTTTCCCGTCAGCATCGAAGCGTTTTTCGCCGCCGCAAATATGCTTTCGCCCTCCCCTACGCTTTTCAGCACATTGTCCTGCGTCTTGTCTATCTGATTCTGTCCGCCCTCGCTCGATTGATTGAAATACTGCATACTTATACGATATACCTTTTTGTCAGGAAGATAGTCTATCCCTATCGCCTGCACTATCGCCCTGTCGGACAGGTCAACATAGCTGACACAGCCGACAAGGGTTATTGTCACAGTCAGCGCAAGCATTATAGCAACCGCTCTTATCATTCTCATTTCTTTTCTCCTTCGCTCTGCTTTTTTCTGCCTGCAACAAGCGCCGTCAGCGGAACTGCAACACCGCCGAGCAATATGTGTATTCCGCCCGACATAACGCTCCTGAAATGCTCGTATACCGTTCTGTCACTGCCAAGCACCATACACAGCATAAATATAAACGCTCCGTATACCACAACCGCCTTTTTCGTGTCGGGTCTCTTACTGCACACAGAATATATCCGCCCTACGCAATATATAATAAGCGCCGTTTTAATAATTCCGCACATCAGCCACACTATAGCGTCTATTCCGTCAAGCCTGCGGAATATTACAATATCGGATAAAGCTGCGATAATATACAGAGGGTATTCAACTTTACTCATATAAGGACCTAATATAAGGTTGTAGAGCAGGTTAAGAAATTCCAGTATCACAAGCAGGAGCGGCAGATAATAAAGTACCGTTTTATGCGGTTTACTGCGTATTTCATCGGTTATCACCGCAAAAATCAGAATTTCGCTGTTCATACTTATCTCAGAAAGTGTACATTTTACAAAGTACCGCCCGTCCTCAATAAAGGCGGGATATATGAAATCCGGATTGACCTTGTCCCACATAGTGACTCCGATAAGAAAAATCAGCAGACCGAATACCGCCGCCGCAAACACAGAGCTTCTCGTAACCGCACTAAGCCCCTTCAATGCACCGTATACCGACACGGCGACAAGCACAGCAATACCCGATATTGTCAGAATGTTATTCAACAGCGTATCGGTTATATAATGCTGTATGCTTATGACCGTCTGCACGGCGGTCGCCGTCAGGGTAACAGCCAGAATAACCCCCACAGCTGCCCCGAAGATCTTATTTCTTCTGAAAGCACAGGTTATAGGGCTATCCCCCTTGAACCTCAGCGTCACAAGGATAAGAGGAATATAAAGCAGTGCCGCAATAATTTTTGCAAGAAATATCGCCGTGAAGCGATCCGGTCCGTATAATACGGTTTCGGCAGACAGAGTCATCATTTCCGCCGACAGCCTGCAGGCAAGAAACGTGATAACAAGCTGTCTGTTACTTATCCTGCTCATTGCCTCCCGTCCTTTCTGCGCCGTGACCGCTCTTTGCCTTGCCCGATAACTGCTGTACCGTCATATCCGTATCAGACAGCTTCTTCCAGCTTTCCCTGCGAAACGTATCACGGATAATGCTTTTCAGCGTCACAGGCGCAAACGGTGCGGTATACGGCACTCCGTATGTGTTTTTTGAACACATTCTGAAAAATATAACAACACCGACGGCTGTAATTCCGAACAAGCCAAACGTACCTCCTGCGACTATAAATACCAGCCTCAGTATCATACAGCTGTCGTATAGATCCGGTACGGCAAACGAGCATAGTCCGGTTGCCGCTATGATAAGCACCACAGGTGCGCTCATAAGACCCGCCGATACCGAGATTTCTCCTATCACAAGACCTCCGACTATGCTTACTGCGTGACCTATGCTCTGCGGCAGCCTCAGCCCCGCCTCCCTCATTATCTCATACAGGATATACATTATAAGGCACTCTCCGAATACGGGATAGGCGGTAGTCTGCTCCGATGAATAAATATTCAGCAAAAGCGCCGAGCGGAACATTTCCGGGTGAAAGTTACACAGTGCGACATAAAGACCCGGCAGAACAGCCCCTGCAATAAACGCAAAGAAACGTATGATACGAAGAAACGCCGAAAAGTACGGCTTATGCGTATAATCGTCCATCGTTACAAAGTTCTCCGCAAACAGACACGGAAGAACAAGCGCAAAAGGCGTTCCGTCCACGATTATCCCCACTCTGCCCTCGTACAGCTTCGATACAAATACATCTGGACGTTCGGTTGTATATATCTGTGAGAAAAGGACAGAATCATCATCTTCAAGAAAGCTCTGTAAATACTCACCCCCTGCAATAGTGTTAAGCGGAATGTTCTTCAGCTTATCCGTCACGGCGTTTACGATATTCATATCCGCCTTGTCGGTAAGATAGCAAACCGAAACATCGGTCTTGCTACGTTCCCCTATGGTCATCATCATCGTTTTCAGCGTCGGGGATTTCATTCTCCGCCTTACCATAGCAACGTTGGTTCTTACCACCTCAATAAAGCCCTCTCTTGACGCTCTCAGATTTATGTGCGTTGAAGGCTCGTCTACGCTTCGGTGTGCAAAGCCCTGTATCCCTATCGCTATTCCGAACGAAGCGCCATTACAAAGCAGAACGGCAAATCCCGACATTATATTAAGGCAGAGTGCGCCAATGTCATATACCTGCTTTTGTTCCTCCGCTATAGGCATATCGGCGCATACCGCACAGAAAAACTCGTTATCATCGGCTATTCCGGGAGGAGATGATACCAGCGGGCGGAAGATAAGATTTGCAAGGTCAGCCTTGCCTATCATTCCCTCGCAGGTGATAACCGCCATCTTGTGACCCCCTGCGGTAAAATATTTTATTATAAGATCCGAACTATTGTTCATAAGTGCCCTTACGGCACAGCAGTTTTCATCAAGATTTGACGACAGTGCGGTATCGGATCTGTTTACGGGTTCGGTGTTCTTTTCGGAAAAATCCGGCTTTTTTATATTCCTCATCACAAGTCCTCGCATAATAAAAAGTAATCTGTAAATAATAGCGTTGAAATAAAATCTATCAATTATCTTTCCCGACTATGGAGGCAATATGCTGATAATAATTATCCGTTCCGTGCTTTTGTATATTCTTATAGTATTCGCCCTGCGTCTTATGGGCAAAAAACAGCTTGCTCAGTTACAGCCCTCCGAGCTTGTAACGACAATACTTATATCCAATATCGCCACGTTGTCGCTTGAGGATTCGACCGTTCCGATGATATACGGCGTTATACCGATACTGATGATAGTTTGTCTTGACGTATTCATGTCGTTCATTATGCTGAAAAGCTCACGCTTCCGTCGTCTTGTCACGGGAACACCGCAGATAATCATAACAAACGGCATTATCGATCGCAGAGTGATGAAACACCTGCGCTACAGTGTCGACGAGCTGATGGAATCTATGCGTGAGTGCATGATATTTGACATTTCACAGGTGCAGTATGCTATAGTTGAAACCACCGGCAAGATCAACTTCTATCAGAAAAGCTGTTACAGAAATGTTGAAAACGGCGATATGGATATAAAAGTTCAGAATTGCGATCCTCCCTGCCTGCTTATCAAGGACGGAGATATCAATTATCCCGGACTGCGCCGCTGGAACGGTGACGAAAAGAAACTGCGCAGTATGATAAAGGAAATGGGACTTGATATAAAGGATATATTCCTGCTTACAGACAGCGTTGATAAAGGCGTTTACACCGTGCTTAAATCCGACAACGAAAGCGGTACAAAGTCAATATGCAGACCCGAGGAGAAACAGTAATGGGAAGAATGGTAACTTGCGCCGTAATAGTTGCGGCTATGGTAGCGTTTGCGATATTCGGATATAACTATTCCGATAATCGTGCTAAAGAAATATATATCACAGCCGATGGGATAACACAGGCTATAGATAATGATGACAAACAAAAAGCCGCCGAAATGGCGGCGTATGCCGAGGATATCTGGCGAGGGCTTTCGCAGGATACTATCTTCGTTGAGGATACCGAATGCGATAACGAGATAGCTATGTGTCTGTCACGGATAAAGGTATTTGCCAAGAGCGGAGAGGACGATATCTATTCGGAATGCGCAGTCCTTAAAAGGCTTATAGAACTATATATAACAAGACAGCATTTAACCTTTTCAAGTGTGCTGTAATATACAAAAATTCCGACGGCAAAATACCGTCGGAATTTTTTATGCAATGATTATTCAAAGCTTAGGAAACAGTAGCATTGAGTTCCTTTATTCTTGCTTCGATAACGCCTCTGTTTTCTTCACGAACAGTTGCAAATGAACTACCGCCCATTACAACGTCTGACGTGAGGTGACCTACAGGGTCCTCACCTGTTGAAGAGTCAGCGATATCTGCGCCGATACCGTTCTTGAACTCGAATACCGCTGAGAATGTTTCGGGATTCTTCAGCTTATCAAGTCTGTCAAGCAGTGTGTCTGTCCAATCAAACTCATCTATAGACTGCTGTCTGCCTGCCTTCTTTACTTCTTCATCCTTGGAAGCCAAGAGGTTAGCATAGATCCATGCTTTATAACCGTCAGCGTTCTTAGAACCTGAAACGAACATAAATGCATCCTGCTTCATTTCCTGATAATATGTATCAGAACCGTCCATCTGGGGGAATGGAACAAAGTTGATCTCATCATCATCCCACTTCTGCTTTTTCTTATACAGTCTCCATGTTTCCTCGTATCTCCATGTACCGTCTTCAAGGAAGAGAGTATTACCGTTTACCCACTCGGGATAGCTGGGTGCCCAGTTGTTTTCGATCTCTCTGGGGTAACGGAGCTGTTCCTGTGTATCATCAAATGTGCGGAGCATATCCATGCACTTTTCAACATTGGCATCGTTAAGGTTGCTTACAAGCTTGCCGCTCTCAAGACCGATGAGTGGCTTACCTGTTGTAGCGATGAATGCGTGGTCAAGTCCGTAACCGTCAAATGCATACTTGGCATTATCGGGATCTGTGAACTTTCTTGCCATCTCTATGCACTTTGACCATGTCCATTCACCCTTTTCAAAGAGCTCCCAGGGATCGTCAAAGCCGTTCTCTTCGATTATCGACTTTCTGTACCAAAGAAGCGTTGCGGGGTTTACGTCAACGATAGGTGTGTAGACCTTACCGCCCCAGTTGAACATATCTATAATATCCTTATAATCTGCCCAGTCATCTGTCGTGGTATCGATAACGCCATCGATAGGCTGGAACAGGTTCTGGTAAATACCATAGGGATAGTTAGAGGTTTCAAATGGGAATGTATCAGGCGAGTCATCTGACTGTACAAGCTTTGCAAGGTCAACATATCTGTTTGCATAGTTTGAAACTCTTACATTAACAAATACGTTTTCATCCGCTACGCTCTCATAGCCTTCGGGCTTGTTCTTGGGTGTGCCGTACATCGATTTGAAGAGTTCTACAGAAGGAGCCGCCTCCTGAATGTCATACCATGCCATAAACTTAAGCTTGGTGTCCACCTTGATATTCTTGTAGTCCTCTGCTACCGAAACGTTGTCGATCGCACTCTTGACATCTTCGTTTGAAGACATTATCTTCTGGCTGCCTGTAGCTGTTGTGCTCTCTGCAGAAGAATCAGCGCCGTTTGCTGTTCCGCCGCTTGTTGCTGTACCGCCTGAACAACCCGTGAATGCTGTAGCACCCATTATCAGAGCAAGAGCTGCTGCTGAAATCTTTTTGGTCGTATTTTTCATCATTTACCTCCTGTACGGTCTTTCACTGCCGCTTAATTACCTAATTATTATAACAAATTTCCTCTTGTCATTCAACTATTAGTTGATCCAAACTTAAAAAATATTTTTGTTTAATTACAACAACGAATTTTGCGTTTTCACACCGTTTACACGTTTTTTAAGTTAATTATCTTTATACATCTGCGAATAACCGAGTTTTGTGAATCCGTTTCTTTCGTACAGCCTTACCGCTCTTTCGTTGTCAGGCTCTGTTTCAAGACGGATTCTTGCAACATCGGCATATTCCTTTTCGATGAATTTGAAGAACTCTCCGGTTATGCCCTTACAGCGATGCTCCGGCTTTACATATATCTCCTCAAGCCACACCACCATACCGCCTGCCTCGTTTGAATAAGTAAGCGCAAGCAGAGCAAAACCGTAAACCTCTTTTTTATCGTCGCTGCGGAATATAAAGCACACTGCGTACGGCGAACCTTCCGTAAGCACATTGAATGTCAGTTCATGATTTGCGTCAGGGATAGGATGAAGCACCGCAGGCGAATGATAAAAGTCATGCTCCATAGCGAGATATTCTTCACGGTCAGCTTTTCTTATTTTTTCAAATACCATATTTTCTCCTGTCATGCAAGCCCTAACGGGTTAATAAACAGATACGCAAAATATCCTGCGTAAGCAACGAGCATAATTATACCGCCGGCTCTTGTAAGCTCCTTTTTGCGTAAAACGAGCAGACCCAGCAGTACAGCGGTAGCTATCGCAACTATAGTGTCAATGATAAATGCCTCACCGAAGGTCAGTACGCTCGGCGAGAATATTGACGCCAAACCTACTACGAACAAGATATTAAAAATGTTACTGCCGATTATATTGCCTATAGCAATATCGGATTTCTTCTTGAGCGAAGCCGCAATGCAGGTTATAAGCTCCGGCAGCGACGTACCGAATGCTACAACGGTCAGCGAGATAGTTCTGTCATCAACGCCGATAACCTGTGCTATGCTCTTTGCGGACGAAACCGTAAGGTCGCTTCCGAGCACGATACTCACAAGTCCGACAAGAGTTATCAATATCAGTATGGGCAACTTGTCCTTTTCGGTAAGCTGTGGCACTTCATCTGCCGAGCTGTCGTCACCCTTCTTGTAAAGGTAGAACAGATAGCCTAAGAACGCCGCAAAAAGCACCAGCATAATCACGCCGTCTATCTTGTCAAGTCCACCGCCTATCCAACCGAGCAGCAGTAATACGGCTGTAATGAATACAACAAACGGTATCTCGAATTTAAGTGTGTTCGGCTTTATCTTAAGGTTTGTTATCAGTGCACTGACGCCGAGTATCAGCAGTATGTTCATAATATTACTGCCCACCACGTTACCTATCGAAATAGCCGCCGCATCCTGAAACGCCGCACTTATACTGATAGCCGCCTCAGGCGCAGAAGTACCCATCGCCACTATCGTAAGACCTATTACTATCTGGGGGATCTTGAATTTAGCCGCAATTTTTGACGCACCCTCAACAAACAGATCCGCACCCTTTATCAGCATAGCGAATCCCACTATCAGCACGCAAAGCGAGCATATAACATTTGCATTGATGTTCACGCCGACCATGTTCATAACATACAGTGCAGCGCCTATCACAAGAGCGATTACCGCAATTAACATTTTGTCCTCTTTCTCTTTTAACACATTAAATTTTCGGTTACACGAATGACGGGCAGTGACGTTTCATAGAAGCGACTGCCCGTACATATTGATTTTTATCGTTTACTGCTCTCCGGCAAGCTCCTTATAAAGGCCGATATACAGCTTAGCCGACTGCTTCCAACTGAAGTCTGCCTTCATAGCTCTTGTAACCAGCTTGTTCCACTCAGTCTTGTCCCAGTAGCAATCCTTTGCTCTCTTGATAGCATAAAGCATATCGTGAGCGTTGTACGACTGGAATGTGTAGCCTGTGCCGTTCTCATCTCCGCAGTCAACTATGCTGTCTGCAAGACCGCCCGTTTTACGGACTATCGGGATAGTGCCGTAACGCAGAGAGATCATCTGTGCAAGTCCGCACGGCTCGCTCTTACTGGGCATAAGGAACATATTCGCTCCGGCGTAGATTTTCTTTGCAAGGTCGGGAATATATCCGCAGGTAAATGCTACTCTGTCGGGATATTTCCAGCGCATCTCGTGGAAGAACTGCTCGTACTGAGCCTCGCCCGAGCCTAATATAACTACCTTGTAGCCGAGATTTATTATATCATCAAACACACACTTTACAAGATCAAAGCCCTTGTGTTCGACAAGTCTTGATACCATACCGAGCACAGGTTCATCACCTTGGGGAAGTCCTACTTCTTCAAGCAGCTTCTGCGTGCATACCTTCTTGCCTGCCTTCTTTGAAACCGTGAAGTTTGCGGGAATTGCGGGATCTGTAGCCGGGTTGTACATATCGGTATCAATACCGTTAAGGAATCCGCAGGTCTTATACTGCTTATCAGCAAGCGCTCTGTCAAGACCGTGTGAGAACCACGGATCGAGTATTTCTCTCGCATATGTCGGAGAAACGGTTGTGACCTTGTCCGAAACCTCAATAGCCGCTTTCATAAGATTGATATCTCTGTCATATTCCATAAGCGACGCAAAATGCTTCGGTATGCCGAGAACGTCTTCAAGTATCTCCATACCGTATCTGCCCTGGTACTGAATGTTGTGGATAGTAAATACATTCTTGATACCCCAGAGCTTTTCGTCATTTCTATAGAAAATGCTATAATATACGGGGATAAGGGCGCACTGCCAGTCATTTGAATTGATAATCTGCGGCTTGAAGTCGATAACCCTGAGCATTTCAAGAACAGCACGTGAGAAGAACGCATATCTTTCGGCATCGTCATAATAGCCGTAAAGTCCGAAATCACGCTTGAAATAATACTCGTTATCAAGGAAATAATATGTAACGTTGTTTATCTTTGCTGTGAACAATCCGCAGTACTGATTTCTCCAACCTACCGGTACAGAAAAATTTGTAATATAGGTCATCTGATCACGCCACTGCTGTTTAATTGTATTTACATACAGAGGTACTACCACGCAAGCCTCGTGGCCTTCTTCGACAAGCGCCTTAGGAAGCGAGCCGGCAACATCTGCAAGTCCTCCGGAAGCCGCTACGGGCTGAGCCTCACTTGCCGCATATAGGATCTTCATGTTTTTTTCCGCCTTTCAGCCACACTTCTGACAATACAGCCTGTGGCTCTTTTATAGTTTCTTACTCCTATTTAAAAATATAGCATATTTTGTGTCCAAAATCAAGCAAAATTTATCGCGGTTCCTGCCGAAAAAAGAAAAATCGGAAATAATAACTAAATATTTCAATTTCTATTGTTCAAATTAACAAAATCAGTTACTTATGGTATTGCATTTTTATTTAAAACAGAGTATAATTCTATATAAAGACAGTCTTAATTTCAAGGGCTGTCCGTCTTGTATCAACATAGAAAAAGGGAAGGTGTCATTAATATGGCAAACAAAGAGATTACATTACTTGATGTTATAGACAGAGCGCAGTTACAGTCCTTGCAGGACGCATTTGCAAAGGCAACTGGCATGGCGGCTCTCGCAACCGACAAGAACGGTCCTGTGACCCAGCTTTCATGTCCTACGGACTTCTGTATGAATTACACCAGGAAATCAAGTGTAGGTTGTGAACGTTGCAATCTCTGCGACCTTAAAGGCGGCGAACAGGCAAGCAAAACAGGAAGACCGGCTGTTTACTACTGTCACGGCGGACTTGTAGACTTTGCTTCCCCGATTATTGTAAACGGTGAGCAGATAGGCTCTCTTATTGGCGGTCAGGTGCTGACGGAAGAGCCGGACCTTGACAAGTTCCGTGCCATAGCAAAGGAGATTGATGTAGACCCCGATGAATATGTCGAGGCGGTAAAAAAAGTTCCGATAGTTTCCGAAGAGAAAGTAAACAACGCCGCAGAGCTTCTTTTCAAAATGGCTCAGGCACTTTCACAGGTTGGATACGAAAAGTACAGCATCACGGAAGAACACAAGAACACGGACGCAATGTTCGATGAGGTTCAGGACGACTACAAGGATATCAATGCAAATGTAGAAGAAGTCAATACAACAATAGCGGCTTTATCCGCCGAGTTTGACCTGTTGCGTGAAAAAGCGGCAGAATCCGCAAAGGCTGTTGCACAGACCGACTCTATTTTAAAATACATACAGAATGTTGCGACACAGATGACGTTGCTCGGATTCAACGCTTCAATTGAGGCAAAGCACGTCGGCGAGGCAGGCGCAGGCTTCAACGTCATCGCACAGGAAGTGCGTCAGCTCGCAGAACAGACATCCAACCAGACGCGCAGTATTGAAGATGTACTCGGCAGTGTTCGTGCTTCAATTTCTGCAATCGACAAGGAAATCACAACTGCAGTCGGCAAGATCGAAGCCAACGTTGCTACAGTAAAGGATCTCAGCGATAAGATTGCCGAAACTTCCAAAAAGATAGATAATATAAGCAAGGTTTAATCGGTCAGATACAGATGATCCCGCCGCAAAATGAAATGCGGCGGGATTTTTATATACGTTGACCGGCGATAAAAGCAACGGCTCTGCAAAAGCAGAGCCGTCATTATTATTAATTTTAAGAATTATTCAACAGTCTTGTTGAGTTCTGCAAGACGAGCGTCTATCTGACCCTGATACTGTTCACGGAAAGATGTATAAGATTCACCTGTCATGTACGGGCCCTTTGTGAGCTGTTCTACAGGATTATCCTGACTGCTCACATCGGCAATATCTGAACCGATACCGTTCTTGAAGTCAAATACGCCTGTGAATGTCGCGGGATCCTTCATTGTATCAAGTCTGTCAAGCAGTGTATCTGTCCAGTCATACTCAGCCTTGGACTGCTCTCTGCCTGCCTTCTGTATTTCGGGATCGTTTGAAGCTACTAAGTTAGCATAGATCCACGCCTTGTAACCGTCTATGTTCTTAGAACCTGCAACGAGCATTATAGAATCCTGCTTCATGCTCTGATAATACTTATCAGAACCGTCCATCTGGGGGAAGGGAACGAAGTTGATCTCATCGTCATCCCACTTCTGTTTCTTCTTGTACAGTCTCCATGTTTCCTCATATCTCCATGTACCGTCTTCAAAGAACAGTGTGTTGCCGTTTACCCACTCGGGATAGCTGGGTGACCAGTTGTTATCGACATCTCTGGGGTAACGGAGCTGTTCCTGTGTGTTATCGAATGAACGAAGCATATCAAGGCACTTTTCGATGTTAGCATCATTAAGGTGACTTACAAGCTTACCGCCTTCAAGTGCGATAAGAGGTGTACCTGTCGTGCAGACAAAGTTGTTTTCGGGGTTGTAACCGTCAAGTACATACTTGCCGTTATCGGGATCTGAGAACTTTCTTGCCATTGTCAGGAATGTTTCCCATGTCCACTTGCCACTTTCATAAAGCTCCCAGGGATCGTCAAGACCTGCTTCTTCAACAGTTGACTTTTTGTACCACAGGAAGCTTGTGGGAACAAGACTCATAATAGGGCAGTAGTTCTTGCCGCCCCAGTTGAACTTGTCGATAGATTCTTTATAATCAGCCCAATCATCTGTTGTGAAATCAATGATACCGTCAAGGGGCTGGAAAAGGTTCTGATAAATGCTGTAGGGATAGTTGCAGATCTCAAAGGGGAAGCAGTCGGGTGAATCGTCTGACTGTACGAGCTTTGAAAGGCTGGTATATCTGTCCGCATAGCTTGAAACCTTGACGTTTACGAATACGTTCTCATCAGCAACGCTCTCATAGCCCTTAGGCTTGTTTTCGGGTGTGCCGTAGAGCTTCTTGAATACCTCTACTGCAGGGGAAGCCTCCTGAATGTCCCACCATGCCATCCACTTGATCTTTGTGTCAACCTTGATGTCCTTATAATTTTCGCCGGCAGAAACATTGTTAACTGCGCTCTGAACGCCCTCGTTCTCAGACATCTGCTTCTGTGTTTCGCCTGTTGTAGCAGCCGCTGAGCTGTTGTCTGCTGTTGTACCGCTTGTTGTCGAACTGCCTGTGCAACCTGAAAAAGCTGTTACAGCAGATACGAGTGCTAATGCACCTGCAATAGCCTTGGTATATTTTCTCATCTTTAATCCTCCTGTAGATTTTCTGTACCTGAGTACAGATTTGCGTATTATTACAATTACTATTATAACAAAATTGCTGTCACACCGTCAATAAACAATTTGCAGTAATTTAGCTAAACGATTTTGTGAAAATAGCACAATCGAAGCATGGTAATTTAGGTTAATTAGCTAAATTTCAACTTATTATGCCATTCAGATCATCCGGATACGCCTCAATGGCAGGCGTATACTCCCCTTTTACTTCATCCTCCGGATTCTTTTTGTAATCCTGACCTTCCATATAGCACCAACCCTCCATTGCGTGCATATAGCTTTCGCCGCAGGACAAAGGATTCGTACCGATGCACATCTGCTTGAATTCTATAACCGGTACAAATGTTTCCGGATCGTTCATCCTGTCCATTCTGTCAAGCGATCTGTCGGTCCGGTCATATTCGGATTTTGCATTCTGACGTACAATGCAGTGTGAAATGGTTTTTATTGTTCAGTTCCGATATTTTCTGCCGATTTATTGATTCTGTCTATCGCTTTGTCAAGCTCTTCAATAATATCCGAGCTTTCTTTGGTAATAAACGTTCTGTAGTCCTTACCATATATATACGAACTTCTCGAAAGTATACCGGTAAAGGTATCACTCGATGCGGTAGGCAGTACTTCCTCGAAATAATCACGGCAGTCAACTACCCACTCAAAAGCATCGGGGCTGTTTATCTTATCCATTCTGTCAAGAAGCCTGTCATTCCAATCATATTCGGTTTTCTTTTCCTCTCTGAGCCGTGTCTGTGCGGAGCTGTCGTTATATAAGTATGCCGCCGAATATACAAGCGCCTTATAGCCTTCGGGGTTCTTTGAACCTATCGGGAGCATATAGGTATTTTCAGCGCAGTTATACCCCTGATAATATGACTGCTCATCGTCACAGCGAGGGAAAGGAACGAAATTGATTTCATCGTCGCTCCATTTATTCTTTTTCTTATAAAGCCGCCAGGTTTCATCATATCTCCATAAACCGTCTTGATAAAACAGTGTGTTGCCGTTTGCCCATTCGGAATCGCTTGGCGACCAACCGTTCTCCTCTTCACAGGGATATCGCAGTTTTTTCTGCGATGTGGCAAACTGACGCAAATAATCCATTGCAGAGATTATCTTCTCATCATCGGCATTACTTGTAAGCAGATCGTCTTCTATACCGATAAGTCCTTTTCCGACAGTAGAAAGGATTTCACGTTCAACAAAATATCCGTCAACGCCGTATTTCTTCTTTTCGCTGCTGCTGAAGCTTTCGCACATACTGAGGAATTTACTCCACGTCCATTCATTCTTTTCGTACAGCTCCCACGGGTCTTCAAGTCCCGATTCTTTTACAACACTGCTCCTGCACCACAGAAGCGAACGCGGGGTACTGCTGAATATCGGCACATAATCGTTTCCGACATATTTTAACGATTGTTGTATCTTGCTGTAAGGTGCAAACTCATCCGTTTCAAAGTCTATGATATCGCCTATCGGCTGAAAAAGCTTATCTGCTCCGACAGAGCAAGGCATTCTTGATATCTCGGCAGGGAAAGCATCGGGAGAATCCCCGGATCCGATCAGCTTTGCCAGTGTATAATATCTGTCAACGTAACTGCTCAGGTAAACATCTATAAAAGGTTCGGTATCATTACCCGAATGGTCTGTTTCGTAGCCCTCGGGATTTTTTTGCGGCACTCCGAAAAGTTTCTTATATGTATCGGCAATGTTGCTGTTATTAAGGTCATACCAGCCGAGAAATTTCACCTTTGTGTCGACCTTGATATCCCCTATAACGTCCTTTACCGACTTACTTTCGGTAGCAGTATCCGTATTACCGCCGTTGCTTTCTTTAACGTCCGAACTGTTTGCAGTGTCAGAGGAACTGTCTTTTATTCCCGTACTGCCGCCGGGCGATACATTATTTGCACAGGCGGTCGTCAGCATTACCGCTGACAGGATAATTGCGGATAGTTTCCTTGTGTGTTTCATAAATAGCTCCTTTGATGTAGTGTGAAATGTTTATTGATCGTTTCTGCCGACTATTCGGCATATTGCAGTCCAAACAAAAGCGACGGGTTATTCTTCTCCGTTTGCACTTCCGACCAGGCTATCGAAATATTCAACTATATCCGGATTATTTTCGAGATACGCCTTGTACGCAGAACCGTTCGCAAGGCAATTGTCCACACATTCACTGTAGGGAGTTGAGTAAAAGCAATTGTCATAAACATTATCCGGATTGCTTATTTCAAATACAGTGTGATATTTTCCGGGAGTGTTTATCTCGTCAATTCTGTCAAGAAGCATATCGCTCCAGCCGCTTTCGCTTTTCATCTCTTCTCTGTATGCTTTCATCTCTTCATCACTGCGATAATTGTTATGATATGCAAAAGCGTAAACAAGCGACTTATATCCCTCTGTATTTTTTGCGCCTTTTATAAGCAGATAACCCTCTGCGCTCATAGGCTGATATTCAGTCTGCTCCTTATCCGGCGAGGGCATCGGAACTATCTTTATTTCATCATCGCTCCACTTGTTTCTTTTCTTATATAAACTAAATTGGGTTTCATAATTATATTGATCGCCGATATAGAATAAGGTATTTCCTTCTGCCCATTCGTGCTCGTTTGCGCTCCAGCCGTTCTCGAGTTCATTGGGATAACGCAAACCGTCAACCGATGGGGCAAACCGACGAAGATAATCCATACATTCGTAGATCTTATCGTTTTTGCAGTTATTTTTATATCTGCCGTTATCGTCAAGCGTGATAAAGGTTTCGCCCGTCGTGGAAAGGAACGCATCGGATATTATATGCAGATATCCGTCGAAAGCATATTTTCCGTTTTTACTGTCGGCGAATTGCTTTGACATTTCCATAAATTTATCCCATGTCCATTCGCCCTTTTGATAAAGCTCCCATGGGTCGTCAAGACCGTTTTCGGCTATTACGGACATTTTGTACCAGATCATATGATCGACCGACAGATCCGTGATCGGAACATAATGTTTTCCCTCGAAAGAAAGCTTATCGCTCTCACTTTTATATAAAGCAAGCTCTTTGATACCAAAGTCTATAACATCGTCAACATTCTGTAACAGCTCTTCTTTTTTCCCCAGCATTCTTATAAATGTGCTTTCCTGGAACGGTATACAGTCCGGTGAATTGTCCGACTGTACAAGCCTTGTAAGATCCATATATCTGCTCGCATAATTGGTGACTTGTATATCAGCAAACGGCTTTTCTTTTCCATTGCCTTCTGAGCTGTTATTCTTTGAGCCGCTTTCTTCGTACCCTATCGGCATATTTTCCGGCACTCCGAAAAGCTCCTTGTACGTTTTAGCTACATTCTGATCATTAAGGTCGTACCACGACAGTATTTTCACCTTTGTATCGACCTTGATATCCCCTATAACGTCCTTTACCGACTTACTTTCGGGAATAGTGTCCGTATTACCGCCGTTGCTGTTGTCTGTTACGGAATTCTGCGGAGCGGCGGGTTCGCTGTCTTTTATTTCCGTGCTTTTTCCGGGTGACACGTTACTCGCGCAGGCGGTCGTCAGCATTACCGCCGACAGGATAATTGCGGATAATTTCTTTGTGTGTTTCATAAATAGCTCCTTTGATGTAGTGTTGATGTTAACTATAGAAAAATATTATTAATTTCAATTTGTGCTTTTTTCAGGCGGTGTATTCAGTATTTCTGCCTCCCGGGAATTTACAGGTCCGTATTCCTCAAGGACTTCATCGTATTTGACCCCGGTCAGGAAAGTATTGTTTAGCAACGCACCGGATACATCTTCTCCGCACCCACTGCCTATTATAAATAAGGCAATACTGCTGTAGTCGCATACCCAATTGAAAGCGTCAGGCTGGCTTATCTTTTCTGCTTTGTCAAGCAGTCTGTCATTCCATCCGTACTCTGTCTTGTCATATTGTCTTGACGCTTTCTGCATTTGGGTATCGTTGCGTGCATATATGTCCGTATATATAAGCGACTGATAGCCGGCTTTATTTTTTGAGCCTTTTGGAAGCAGGAATGATGTTGTATTCATATTCTGGCTGTATGTTTTTTCTGCGTCGTATCTTGGGAACGGAACAAAGCTTATCTCATCTTCATCCCGGTTTTCCTTTTCTTTGTATTCTATCCGCTTTTCTTCGTATCTCCATATACCGTCTTCAAAGAATAACGTGTTGCCGTTCGCCCACTCACGATAGTTCGGAGCCCAGTTGTTCAACAGATCTCTCGGATAACGCAGACTTTTCTGTGTCGTGTCAAACTGTCTCAGGAACTCCATCGCCGCTTTCATCTTATCCGTGCCTGAATTGTCAATATACAATCCGTTGTCATTACCAAAAAGATGTATTCCGGTCGTCGCAAGCAGATTAGTCGGCACATTGTAACCGTCGATGCCGAATTTTATATTTCCACCGTACTTAACTATATCCTCTGTCAATTGCTTGCCGTCAGAGAACTTTTCACACATTTCAAGGAATTTGTTCCACGTCCATTCGTCTTTTTCGTAAAGCGCCCACGGATCTTCAAGCCCTGCGTTTTTAATAACACTGCTCCTGTACCATAAAACCGATGAGGGAGAAACATTATATATGGGGCAGTAATTTTTATCAAACATTCTTATATCGTTCTGAATTTTGCTGTATGGCGCAAGCTCAGATAATCCGAAATCAATAACACCGTCCACAGCGTCAAAATATTTGTCGCTCTTATCATTGGAGTTGAAATACATCATTGCGTACAGCTCAGCGGGGAATGCGTCCGGTGAATCATCAGCCTGTATAAGCTTGGCAAGGTCAGAATATCTGTCTGCATAAGAAGTGACGCGGATCTCGGCAAACGGCTTTTCATCGGGCGAACTTTCCGTATCATTGTCGCTATCCCATGAATTGCTTTCCTCATACCCCTGCGGAATATTTTCAGGCACACCGAAAAGCTCCTTATAATTTTTTGCTATACCGTTATCGTTCAGGCTGTACCACGACAGTATTTTCACCTTGGTATCGACGCTGATATCCTTTACGGCGTTTACGACCGACTTTGTATCAGGTTCTGAATTGCCGCTGTTTTCTGTAGCGACAGACGAATTTTCTTTTATTTCCGTACTTTCTCCGGGTGCAGTGTTGTCGGTACAACCCGTCGCAAGCATAATTGCCGATAAAATAATTGCGGATAATTTCTTTAAATTTCTCATAAATAGCTCCTTTGGCGTAAAGCGGAATGTTTTTGATCAGATAATAAAATTTTGCATATAGATATTCAATTGTTCTCTGATATAATTCTATCACATATTTGCAATAACGCTCAATAGAAATATTGCACTAATTTAACCGTCATATTTTGGTTATAATATACAGAACACCCTGCACCGCATAATGCAGTACAGGGCGTCAGTATATATATGAGGAGAATTTTATATACAGCTTACTGTTCTATCGGAATGTTGAATTCCTTTCTGATCGAATATATCAGATCGGCAACTCGCTTTCTGTTTTCGTGCGGAGCAAAATATGCACCGCCGAAAGAATTGTCGTGTCCGGTTTCGCAGAGAATTACATAATCCATATCCGCAAGCAGACCGTCTGTATAGTAATCATACATCACAAACAGTTTTTCAAGCTCAGAAACGCTTTCACTTTCGGCAAACTCACAGGTAACAGTCGTATGTTTAGCCGAACTTACCGAAACGTTTGAATAGTTAAAATATATATAATTGTCATTCGCATTGTACATATCATATATAGTATACAAAGATGACACATAGCTTGCGTAAGAACCGTCGGTATCATACTCGTTATCTTTGTTGTTATTATAGTTTTCCAGTTCTTTCTTTGCGTCATCTATCAGTGCCTTTTTATAGGAAACCGAATTTGTTTCATCATTAAGCATTGCCAGTGTTTCGGAGCAGTCCTCTCTGATTTCAAGGCTCATATATTCGCCGATGTTGGAATTGGCTTTTATTTTAACTACTGCCGCAAGCTTTCCGGTATTTCTGCCTGATTTATAATCATTTTCTATGGCTGATATCAACTTATCATTAAGATCATTATTAAGCAGTCTGCCGTAGGAATTACCGTTTCTTGTATAGAAATCTATTTTCTCTGCCATTGCACCGACACTTTTTATCTCCTCGGCGTATTCGTCCGTCTTTGATAAAACATATCGCATATCATAAAGTGCCTTGGCGTATTCGCCGTACGTTTTCTGATTTACGGCAATTCCGAGAGAACGTGTTATCATTCTGCCGTCTTTCATCTTGTAAACCAATCTGACAGAATAGTAGTCTTTTCCCGGCTCAACGCCGTAATCACTGTAGCGATGTGCGCATCCGTTATTGACAATAAAAGAATGATATTTCGTTATTGCACGTATGTTATCGGTATTTTTGAAATTTATCGTGTAGTAGTCCGAATTACCGTTATCACTGAATGCCTTTTTTGTTGACATTTCCACGCTCTTTATGCCGTCGGTTGAGGGAACATAACGCTCCAGTCCGAAAATATCGGTTTGTCTTATAACAGTGCAAATAAGCAATGTACCAAGTATCGCACCGACATATCTGAGCAGTGATTGCCATAATTTATTTATTTTTCTTCCATGGGTAATTTCAGCGAAGAAATAAACAATTGCGCTAATGGCAATACATATCATAAAAGTCATGTGTAATGTAGGATCAATCATCACAGGGCTTGTGCCTATAGCTATACAGATCAACGCACACACAATGCTCAGTGATATGATATGATACGGAAGCTCAAAGACAAAATGTGAACCCGTCTTTTCCGCTTTTCTTAAGCGTGTGACAACATACGCAAGCACAATAAGTACAGCAAATACCAATATCATTATAATTACGTTTCGCGTATTGAATGTACAGAATATATCTATATCATCGTTTCTGACCGCACTGTATACTCATTTGCTTTCACTTATGGCAAAAACATTTTCACCAAATGAGTTGACGATAGACAGAATAAAAGCAAAAATCATACCCGCAGGGGAAGCAAACATTACCGCCGAAGAAAGTTCCTCGCTCGATGCCGCTTCGGTAACCATCATAATTGCTGTTCCGACAATAGTAGTTACTATCACCGATAATGCCGCCATTGCTATTATCGTGTATACGATATAGTCGGACATTTTTCCGGTGAACGAATTTATCAACACACAGAAAAGGTATGTAAAAACGAGTACGACAGTCATAGCAATAAATACATATATTATAATTTGGGGCAGCTCTCTGTAGAGAATATTATTTGTCCTTGAGAAGATCTGCTGCATTGCAATGTTGATTTCGCTTTCATAGTCCCCGCTTGAAAGGGTATTCAGATATGATGTTGTGAAACCTGCGTCTACACTGATTCCCGTTACTGCCATAATTACAGCACTGATCGCGCCTGATATTGCCATAGGAAGAACGCTTACAATGCCACCGGTCAGAAGATCGCTGAAAAACCTCTGAGTAGTTGTGAGCGGAAGACTGAGATACATATCCGCATCGCATTTTTTGAGATTATAACTGAACATTGAATTTACTGTTACAAAAGCGAGAATGAGCACCACAGCCGCCGAAGCAACAGCAATTACAAATCCCGCCGCCATAATCATATCAATATCGCCGAACATTTTTGTAGTATGCAATGTATCGAAATTTTGGTTTTTTATAGTCGCATTTACCATTTCTATACAGATCGACATACATACGCTGAACAGCGGTATGCACAGTACACTGAAAAGTGCCGATATGATCAACAGATTCTTGTTTCTGAATAATTTGTAGCATAAGTAGCTTATAAAAAAGTTCTTTTTAGTCGTCGAGCACGCCGCAGTCATATCCGAGTCCCTCCATTTCATATATAAATATTTCATTGAGCGTTAGCGGTATCACATCGCAGAATTTTGCGCCCTTTTCACGCATTATGCGGCAGGCCTCTTCGCTGTCGCCCCTTACAATAAAGCTCTGTACGCTTCCCAGGGTGTTCATTGAAATTATATTGATCTCAGGAAAATCATTTATTTTCATCTCGTTTTCAAACGATACCTGTATCTTGTGAAGATCTCCCTTGACGCTGTCAAGCTCACGATCGAATACGACCCTACCCTTATGAACAAGACCTACGCTGTCGCACAGCTCCTCAATCTCGGTCAGATTATGTGATGAAATAACAACCGTGCCGTTATTTTCTGCCATAGCATCAAAAAGCATTTTTCTGACGCTTATTCTCATAGTAGGGTCAAGTCCGTCAAAAGCCTCGTCAAGCAGAAGTATATCGGTCGATGCCGCAAGTCCGCATATAACCGCCGCCTGACGTTTCATACCCTTTGAGAACGTTGACATACGCTTATCTTTCGGCAGATCAATAGCCTTCATAAGCTTTTCAAACTTTTCTGTTGAAAAAGTCGGATAGAATATCTCATACATTTTTTTCATATCATCGGGGGTCATATTCGCATATTGCTCAACATCATCGCTGACATAGAATATTCTCTGCTTCACGGCAACGTTATCATATACAGCGCTTTCGTCTATCGTTACCTCTCCGCTGTCCTGTCTGTATATTCCTGCAAGGATACGCAGCAGTGTTGATTTTCCCGCTCCGTTCGAGCCAAGCAATCCGTAAGCGCTTCCGCTCCCTATTTTAATCGTACAATCCTTGAGTGCATAGAAATCGCCGAATTGTTTTGTTACATTATCAACATTTATCATATTTCACCCTCCTTATTTATAACAGCGTCTATCACCGCCGTCATTATCTCTTTCGTAAGTCCGGATTTCACTGCGTCGCCTACAGCACGGCTGAATTCCTCCGTTGCCTTTTTCAATACAGCTGAAGAATATTGCGATCTTTCGGCAACATAACTGCCTTTGCCCGGAAGAGAATATATAAGCCCCCTCTGTTCAAGCTGTCTGTAGGTTTTCTGTACAGTATTCGGATTTATCGTAAGTTCCTTTGCGACTTCACGCACAGCAGGCAGTTTTTCGTTTTCAGCCATTTCCCCGCTGATTATCAGTTCAGCTATCCGTGCCTCAAGCTGCTCTGACAAAGGCAATCCGCCCTGTAGTCGTAATGAAAACATATCACACCGCCTTTCGTAATAACTGTACTATTCTCCTTAGTACAGTTATATGATAACACGAACCTGATGGTTTGTCAATAGGCAGAAACAAAAAATTCAATATTCCAAAGAGAAAAAGCACCGTAGCGACAACCGCATAAAAACAAAGAACTCCGGCTGTTACACCGGAGTTCTTTGCTTTGGGGAAATATATATGAAAATCGAAGATAGCAATTTAATCTGTCAGCTTGTTTGCTTTTCTGTTTCCTTGCTGACTGTGGTTATATAATAATGCTTGTTCGTGAAATTAAAAGAATAGTTTTGTGTAAATTAGATGAAAAGTGAACTCGCTTTTTGTCAAACTTTCACAATTCTACATTATTACACCGCCGCCGAGCACTATATCGCCGTCATAGAACACAACGTGCTGTCCCGGAGTTACCGCTCTTATCTTTTCATCAAACACGACCCTGACCTTATTTCTGCCCTGCGGATATACGGTACACGGCTGTTCGGTCTGTCTGTAACGTGTCTTTGCCCTGCATTTAAACTCGCTTTCGGGATATTCAAACGCTATCCAGTTAAGATTATCTGCATACAGCGTATCGGTAAAAAGAAGCTCGTTACTGCCGAGCGTTACGGTATTATTATCGGCATTTTTTCCGATGACATACATTGGTTTACCAAATCCTGTGCCTATTCCTCTCCTCTGTCCTATCGTGTAAAATATAACGCCCTTGTGCCTGCCTATAACGTTGCCGTTTTCATCGAGAAAATCGCCGTCGGGGTAGGCGTTGCCTGTATAACGCTCGATAAAGCCGGCATAATCGCCGTCCGGCACAAAGCATATATCCTGACTGTCGGGCTTGTCGCTGTTGATAAGTCCGCTGTCTGCCGCAATATGCCTTATCTCGTCCTTTGTCATTTCACCGAGAGGGAAAACGCTTGCGGCAAGCTGTTGCTGACTTAATCGGTACAGCACATATGACTGATCCTTTGCGTTGCTTGTGCCGTCTGCGTTGATTGCTTTCTTCAAAAGCCATCTGCCGCTTTTTTCATCGTAACAACTGCGTACATAATGACCTGTGGCAATGTGGTTTATACCACGGTTTTTTACTGCATCGAGCAGTGCGCCGAACTTTATCGTTTCGTTGCACTCTACGCAGGGGTTAGGCGTTCTTCCCGAAAGATAGCTTTGTGCGAAACTTTTCTGTACAGTATCGGAAAACAAATCCCTCATATCAAGCAGATAATGAGGTACGCCGAATTTTGCCGCTATCGCCTTTGCGTCCTCGATGTCACTTGCCGAACCGCAAAGTCCGCTGTCGTCCGTTCCTCTGCTGTCGTGCAGTTTCAGCGTGTAGCCGCTGACATCATATTTATCCTTCAACAGCACAAGCGCCACCGAGCTGTCCACTCCGCCGCTCATCGCTATCGCTAATTTTTCCATATTTTTATCCTTTATCTTTAAGTCTTAAATGTACGATTGCACCGTAATGACGTATATCAAATTCGGGCGGTGCATTTGTTTTAAGGAGTTTTATATGCTCTTTTTCCCACGAATTTATCTCTTCTTCAGGCAATGATGCTCCTATGCCCCGGCAGGCTTTCACTCTGCCATTCCAGCTCTCTCGTGTGAAATGCACATCGAGAGGATATTCTTCGCTGTAGACATTGTCAAAATAAGCATCATAGCACTGCGGTATATGTATCGGGTGTATTGTTTCGCCCTTGCCGCTCCAGTCGGGATTATATTTCAATACAAGCTCCTCGCTCATACCTGCAATCTTATCTTCAAACGGTAGCCACGCCATATAGAGAACAACAAGGCTTCCGCCGCTTTTAAGCATACGTCTGAACTCAGGAATAAGTTTTTCGTGGTCAAAGTACCAGAAACACTGGCAAGCGGTTATAACATCGAACGAATTGTCAGGAAACGACAATTCTTCTGAGGCTGAGACATAATACTTTATATCCGTACCCTGCGACAGCAGTTTCGCCTGTTCTATCTGTTCGGGTGATATATCCGTACCTGTCCACTTTGCACCGAAGCGTAGCATATTACGGGGAATTACACCCGTTCCCGTTCCTATATCAAGCACACTCTGTCCCGACACACAAAGTCCTCTGTCAGTTATTCTGCGGTAAAACTCATCGGGATATATATCACGGTACTTAGCGTAATCATGCGACGTTCTGCCCCAGTCAAACACCTTACCATTGTCAATGTTGCTGTCTTTTATATTCATAAAAAAATCCTTTACAAAGTACCGCCGCTGTGTTTTCACGGCGGCGGTGCTGATGCAATAATTTAATTTTCTTCACTGCCTGCAAGCTGTGATGGATGCTTTTTGAAGAAGTCAACTCTCGGCTCAAGGAACTTAAGCTGATGCTCGCTTTCGCCCTTGCAGAAGTAGTCCATTCCTTCAAACACATGATCCCAACTCCAGAAGTCCTCGCCGAATCCGAGATACTCTCTGAGCATCTCCGTACCCTCGGGAGCGAGGGGGTGCAGAAGGAGTGCGGCTGTTCTTATATAGTGGAACACGTTGATAAGCGTCTTTTTACGAAGCTCGTTATCATCTGCCGCATCAGCCTCACGACTGAGCTTTGACCATACCTTGCTCGACTTTCTTACAAGCGAATCAAGCACATAGGTCACCTGGTGGAACTCAAACTTATACATATAACGCTCATATTCAAGAATAGCCTTTTCGCACTCTGCGACAACGTCCGCATCGGGTGTGCCTACGGGCATCTTGCCGTCAAAATACTTCTGAGCGTAATAGAAGCAGGAACGTATAGCTCTGTTGAACACGTTTGAAAGCAGGAAGCCTTCCTTTACAACAGGGTCGTTGTCCTCAGGCTTTGCATCGGGGTTATAGGGCTTGGGCTGGAAGCTGACGCTCCTTGTGCCGAGTCCGAGTCCGAGCCAGTGCATACGGAGCTGTTCGGCTGTATAGTAGTTCAGCAGATCCGCCGCCATAGGAGGCTTTATTGAGCCGCTGCTGCTTGCTTTCTTGTCAAGGAACAGAATGTGGTTGTTTGCAACGAGGATAGGAAGCTGCATTTCGCCGTCCTCAGGGTCGGAGGTTATCTCGCCCTTTTTCAGCGCCATGAACATTGCCATTTCCGCAACACCGTAGAAGTAGATGTTATCCGAGCCGATAAACTGATATACCTGTGAATCCTTTGAGCACCAGTAATCCTTGTAATGCTCCATATCAATACCCTTGCTCTTGAGATAAGCGCAAGTAAATGAGATAGGTGCCCAGAGCGACTCGGGCCATACCCATACGGTAAGTCCCTTTTCATCCTCAAGGTCGGGAGCCTTTACGCCCCACTCGATATTACCTGTAAGTCTGAACGGAACAAGCGTCTTGCCTGTTCTGAAACGCAGACCGTGATGTGCCATGATCTCCGTTGCCGCATCACGCTCGTCAAGCGTGTCGAAGCATATCGTGAACGAAGGCTTTTTCGGGTCGTCCGTCAGCGTATGATGCGCAAGCAGATCCTTTATCTTCTCATAATCCTCACGCAGCTCTTTCTTGATATGAACAACGGGCGGTTCAAGAAACTCGCCGATAGTCTTTGAAACAAGAGAACGGACATTCGGCATCTTCTTTATTCTGTCAACATATTCGCCGAGCAGCTTTGTGTACTCGGTAAGGCGGAAGTACCAGTTCACAACGTCACGCATTACCGGTGTTTCGCCTGTCAGCGTACTTTTGGGGTCGATAAGGCTTGACGGCATATACTGATGTCCGAGGTCGCACTCGTCCGCATAGCCCTTTTCCGACTGACAGCCGAGAACGGGGCATTTGCCTATTACCTGTCTGCCGTTTAAGAACACGCCTGCCTTTTCGTCATAGAACTGCGAGGTGGTAATTTTTTCAAGCTGACCGTTTTCGTACAGCCTTCTGATAAATTTGTCGGATACTACGTTGTGTATCTTTGCAGGCTCATCCAGTGCGGACGCACCGAACAGGTCGAGGCTTATATCGTAATCTCTGAGCGTTTTTTCCTGGCTCTCGTGATTTTTCCTTACAAAATCCTCAATAGTACCGTCAAACTCTCCGCTTTCCTTCAGCTTTCTGTAGCTTTCTGCAATAGGCGAGCCGTAGCAGTCTGTACCCGATACGAAAATTACATTATCCTTACCGATACGGTCACGCAGAAATCTTGCGTAGGTATCCGCAAATACGAACACACCGCCGACATGACCGAAATGAAGCTGTTTATTACCGTAAGGCATACCGCCTGTGATTACCGCTCTTTTCGGGAAGGACGGTCTGTTATCCTTTGACGGCTTGTTGCTTTTATAATTATTGTTGTTTTTGTTACCGTTTTCCAATTTCAACACTCCTCGATGAAGTTTATACAATTTTATAGAATTTATTGTATCACATATCAGCGGAAAATGCAATAAATTTGTGTGATTTTAGGCGTACCGCCGAAATTCGTTGTGCAACGAAAGACAAGCATTGACAGAGGCGGTGCAAAGCAGTGAAAACTGTGTCTGATATAATCATTTTTCAGCGAATCTTCTTGATTTTTGCATACAAATGTGGTATACTAAATTTATATTATATCCCCGATAAAACATTGTGTGATACGTTTTGATTTGAGGAAACTTTCAGTATTTTTTAATTCATAGAAGGAGGACGTATCTGTGGAAAATAAAAGCGGCAGAAAAAATGTTGCCTTCTGTATCGGAGATCTTGAAGGCGGAAAAATGCTTTTACAAGGTTTTTGTAAAGTACTCGGCGATAATCTTATAAATGTACATATCTTCAACTGCTGTACCTGCTTCTACGATGGAGCGCCGCATAATATAGGTCAGACAAACATCTTCACTCTGCCTAACTATGATATTATTGATATGCTTGTCATTGCTCCTTTTTATCTGAGCAGCAGCGAAGAAGTGATACGGCATACTATCGAACGTGCGGTAGAAAAGAACGTACCCGTGCTGACAATCGGAAAACAGTATGATTACCCCAACTGCTACTGCATAATGCCCGACTACCGTCGCCAGATAGAGATGATAACAAATCATCTTATAGAAAGACACGGCATAAGAAAGCTGAATTTTCTGGGAGGATTAAAGAACCACTTTACCAGTGACGAACGTCTTGCGGGCTTCCTTGACGCACTCAAAAGCCACAACATACCTATAGAGCCGTCAAGAATATATTACGGCAATCTGTGGAGCGCCCCTGCAATTCAGCAGGTGGAAAAGATGAACGAGGACGGAAATCTTGACTGCGGAGCAATTGTCTGTGCAAATGATACAATGGCGTCGGCTGTTATGATAAAGTTGTCTGAGCTGGGCTTTGATATGCCGGGCGAAATTGCCGTCACCGGAATGGACGGTACAGACGAGGCCAACGGATATATCACGACCGCAAAGATACTCGCCGACAAAGCCGGCGAGGAGGCCGCCAATATCGTGGCTGATCTTCTTCTCAGAGGCAAGAAGCCTGCAAAGCTCGGCATAACTCCGCCCAACATAATTTACGGTATATCCTGCCGCTGTACGAATATGCAGAACGCCCTTGATCTCCTGCCGAAGCAAAGGCACGATCTGTTTGAAGAACTATATGACACAAGGCGTTTTTCGATAAGAACTGCGGCTATTGCACAGGAGCTTGCAAACTGCTCTACATTTGACGATGCAAGCAGGAATATTTCGGCGACACTTTCGAGAATATGGTGCAACAATTCCTGGATATGTATCTGCAAAGACTTTATGGAAAGCTCGCTTGTAAACGATTCAATCGACGATATCGAAGACAACTGTCCCGTACACAGACACGGCTACTGCGATACTATGAAGTGCATAGCAAGATACGTAGATAAAAAGCCGCAGAGCGAAACCGAATTTCCCACTTCTGAAATGCTCCCCGACTTCTATGAAATGTCCGACAAAAGCAAGTTCATTTTGTACACGCCTATTCACATAAGGGATAATACGCTGGGATACCTTGCGTTCAATTTCTATCCGTGGAGCAGCATGAACTATTTGCTGAACTATCTCACTATGGCAATGTCACAGCTTTTAGAATCGGTACGCAGGCAGAACGAGCTGTACGCATACGCAAAGAAGATCGATATGCTCTATATCACCGATCCGCTCACCTCACTGTACAACCGCAGAGGCTTTTTCAGAATATACAACGATTATGCCGAGGACGGAGTTAAGGATGACTGTATGGTCATTTCGGTGGATCTTGACAATCTGAAGCTGATAAACGACAACTTCGGACACAACGAGGGTGACAACGCTATTCTCACTATAGCAAACGCACTTAAGTCCGCCGCAGACGAGAACGATATATGCGCACGCTTCGGCGGCGATGAATATGTCGTATTCGGCAAAGGCAAGGGTGAATGCGAGATGAATGCGTATATCGACAAGGTCAACGAATATCTTTCGGAATACAACCTGACAAGCGAAAAGCCGTACAATGTACACGGCAGCTTCGGCGGATGTATTTTGCCGAAAGGTTCAAAGCTCCATATAGACTATTATATAAATAAAGCCGACTCAAAGATGTACGTTGAAAAGGAATCGCATAAAAGAACAAGAATGCTGCATGACTACAACAAGGATAAATCCCAGACCGACGAGTAACATAAAACAGCAAGACCGCCTTTCCGGCGGTCTTTCAGCTTGTAGAAAAAGTCTGTTTTTGAAATTAACTTCTGATTTATTATCCCTATCCCCCTGCCCCCTTTCCCCGGGAAAGGGGGATTTTACTGGGGCTACCGCCCCTAGTCCCTGTCGGGGGCTCCGCCCCAAAGCAAGGATGCTTTGGTTGCTTGCCAAAAGTTTTGCACGATGCAAAACCAGCAGAGCAAGCAACACTCGACACCCCATTTTTTTATAATCAAGAGGTTTATCGACTGTCTGAAAGACCGCCTTTCCGGCGGTCTTTTTATGTAAAACGCATATAATCGAGCGTTTATGCGACAAAATACTATCAAATTATGTCGATTGACTTTTTTATGCAACGGTTGTATAATAAAATAAATGTGGCTTACAGCAAAAGTATGATATGGCATTTTGAAATTAAGGAGCTGAACTTTTGAACAAGACCGAAATACTTCTGTCGTGTATGTTTCTGAACGACAGCGAAGAAATGATAAAGCGTTCTCATATCACCTCAGACACGATTATAATAAATCAGTGCGATGAGGAAAGATATAAGGAGGAACATATCGGCGATGCTTTTGTCCGTACCTTTTCGGTAAAGGAAAGAGGGCTGACTAAAAGCCGTAACCTCGCCATATCAAAATCCGTTGCCGATGTGTGCATTATCTGTGATGATGACGAGGTGTTCTCGCAAGGGTACGAAGAAGCGGTACAGAAGGCTTACAGCAGTCTTCCGCAAGCGGATATTATCATATTCGATATGGCAGAAAGACCTCATAAATGGGGTGACAGCATAAAAAAACTCGGCTACAGGGATATTATGAGCGTAAGCTCGTGGCAGATAACGTTCAGACGTGAAAAACTCCTCGCAAAAGGCATTCGGTTTGACGAAAACATGGGTGCAGGCTCAGGCAACGGTGCGGAGGAGGAATTCAGATTTCTGACGCAGTGCCGTAAGGCAGGACTGAAAATATATCACTACCCCTATGAGCTTGCAACGGTGGCTCAGACGCAATCAACTTGGTTCAAGGGCTTCGACAGGGAATTCTTTGTAAACCGAGGAAATACGACAAGATATATAATGGGGCTTCCCCTGTCCGTTCTCTATGCCGCATATTACGCTTTTGCCAAAAGAAAACAGCTGACGGACATAAGTATGTTCAAGGCATTTTCATATACGCTCGCAGGAATAAAGGAAAACAGACTTAATAAACTGAAAAAAGGTAACAATTAATGGAAAAGATACTGAGTATAATTATTCCGTCTTACAACAGCAAGCCGTTTCTGGCAAAATGCCTTGATTCGCTCCTGTGCGAATGTACGGACAAGCTTGATATAATAGTTGTAAATGACGGCTCTACAGACGGATGCGAAAAAATCGCAAAAGAATATATTGCAAAATATCCCGCCTCGATAAGCCTTATAAACAAGGAAAACGGCGGTCACGGCTCCGGTATAAATGTCGGCAGTGAAAAGGCTGTCGGCAAATATCTGAAAGTGCTGGACGCAGACGACTGGTTTCTTACCGAGAATATTCCGCAGTTTATAAAGGCGCTTGAAAATACAGACGCAGATGTTGTGCTGACGCCACATCATACGATAAACATTTCAAACGGCGAAGTAAAAAGCTGGCGTTGCTTTCCGCCGCAGTTTGACAGAATATACACAATGGACGAGGTAATGTCGCAGTGGAAGAACTTTGACCGCAGTCTGACATTCCACGGTATAACCTACCGCACGGCATTCTACAAAAGCGAAGGCATTAAGATGAGCGAAAAGGTTTTCTATGAAGACCACGAATATGCAACATTCCCTTGCAGCAAGGCAAAAAGCATACTGCCGCTCGATCTTTTCATATATGAATACCGCATCGGCGATGTGACGCAAAGCGTTTCTGCCGAAAATCAGCTTAAGCGTATAGGTCATACCGAAACCGTGCTTAAGCGTATGACCGCAGAGGGCAAGAGCTTTACGGGTGCGGCGGCGCTTTATTGCGCAAAGAAAACGCATCTTCTGCTGCTGAGTTTTCTGGTTACTTCACTGCTTTGCGACAAAGACAGAAAAGCAGGCAGGAAAAGAGCAGATGAAATGATGGACTTTATGGATAAAGAATATCATATTGTCTATGAAATGAGCAGAAAGCACTGCAAGATACTAAAAACACTCAACCGACTGCATATAGGGCTTAACGGATACAACAGAATCCTTAATTCAAAGCTCTACAACAAAGTAAGACACAACAAGAGTTTTGAATGACGGAGGTAAAAATGACACTTGTTCGCAAGGATAAAACAGGCGGATTTCTTGAGGTAAGACATTACAAGGATCTGCTCATCCAGCTCGTTTCACGAGATCTGAAGCTGAAATACAGACGCAGTGTACTGGGATACGTCTGGAGCGTACTGAATCCGTTGCTTATAATGCTCGTAATGTACGTTGTATTCTCGAAACTGTTCGACAGAAACATACCCAACTTTCCTGTTTATCTGCTTGTCGGCAGAACTATGTATGATTTCGTCGTTGGTGCAACAAACAAGGCGATGGACGGTATAACCTCGAACGCCGCTCTGCTGAAAAAGACATATGTTTCAAAATATATGTTCCCGCTTGCAAAGGTCACAAGCTGTATGGTCGATTATGTCCTGTCGCTCGGCGCACTGCTGATAGTCCTTATCTTCACAGGCTCGCCTTTCTACTGGACGATGCTTTTATTCCCTCTTATAACGCTCGAAGCGTATATATTCGCTTGCGGAATGGGATTCTTCCTCGCTCAGATGCACGTTTTCTTCCGTGACACAAGATATATATACAATGCGTTTACGACGGCGTGGATGTATGCATCGGCTATATTCTATCCGGTTGACATTCTTCCGAACTGGCTGAAGTTCATAGTTGAGAATCTCAATCCGCTTTATATCTACATCAAACAGTTCAGAGATATCGCTTATACAGGCTGCATCTCTGATATGAAAACAATTATCCTCGGTGTTGCATATGCCGCACTCTTCTTTGTACTTGGTACTGTTATCTTCAGAGATAAGCAGGACAAGTTTATTCTGTATATCTGACGGAGGTATCGGTTTGGAAGATTATATCATAGACGTTAACAATGTAACAGTCCGCTTCAATAAGGCGAACATGAAAGTTGACAATATAAAAGAATATGTAGTGAGATTACTCCGCCGTGAACTGATGTTTCAGGAATTCATTGCACTGAAGGATATCAACCTTCAGGTAAAAAAAGGCGAGGCGTGGGGGCTTGTCGGCACAAACGGTGCAGGAAAATCCACACTTCTTAAAGTAATCAGCCGTATTCTCAAACCCTACAAGGGAACTGTAGATGTAAAGGGTTCTGTTGCCGCACTTATTGAACTTGGCGCAGGTATTGATCCCAATATGACCGCAAGGGAGAATATTTTCCTCAACGGAACGCTTCTCGGCTACAAAAAGGATTTTATACAGGAAAAGTTCGATGAAATAGTTGAGTTCTCCGAGCTTCAGGATTTTCTTGATTCGCCCGTAAAGAATTTCTCATCGGGTATGAAAGCAAGGCTCGGTTTCTCGATAGCTACATCAGTACAGCCCGATATACTTATCGCAGACGAAATTCTCTCGGTAGGCGATGTCCGCTTCAAGAAAAAGTGTTCTGAACGTATGCAGAATATGCTTTCAAACGGCACTACACTGCTGTATGTTTCGCACAACATGAAGTCTATCGAACAGCTTTGCGACAAGGCACTGTGGCTCGACCACGGAGTACCAGTAATGCAGGGTACGGCAAAAGAAGTATGTGCCGCATACAATAAGAAAATGGGCGTATGATCGGATTATTACAGCTGTCTTTATGGCAGCTGTTTTCTTATGCAAATGTTTATTCATTATATCGAAGCGTATAATAAACAGATAAAACAAATACACATCGTTGCCGTTATTATTGTGCATTACGACTAATGTCAAAACGGCTCTGATTATTGACAAAATGCGGTTTTCATTGTATAATAATATGAGTTTGATTTACACAATAAACAGTTTTTTATTGACAAAAATTTATCTTTATTTTACATCAACTGTACAAAAAAATCATAAATTCATTTTTGCCGTTTTAATGGCTAATAATTATCACGGTGGTGAAAACTTGGAAGAACAGCTTTCAGAAAAAGAGCTTGCCGACCTTAAAGCAAAGGAACTTGACATACTCGTAAAATTCGACGGGATGTGCAAGGAAAACAATTTACGCTATTTTATTACAGCGGGAACGCTTCTCGGTGCGGTAAGACACAAAGGATTTATCCCGTGGGACGATGATATTGATGTTGTAATGCTCAGAAAGGATTTCAACAGGTTGAACCGTGTCTGCAGGAAGGCATTGCCCAATGGTCTTTTTCTGCAGGACAAGAAGAATGACAAGGGTTACCCGTTCCACTTTGACAAGATAAGGCTTGACAATACAGAGGTTGTCGATCCGTTCCTCAAGGGCGTCAATATTCACAAGGGCATATATATTGATGTATTTCCTGTGGACAAGTGTCCAACGAACGACAAGCTTGCACAGTTTATGTTCAAATGGGTAAGCACAACTTCTTATGCGCTTATAGCAAAGCAGGACAAGGATTTCGACTTTGACTATACAAAAAAATCGGCGCGTATGCTTTATCACTTTATGATAAAGATGCCGAGAGGTTTTGTTATTGCGATGCGTGACTTTGTTGTCGGTATCTTCAATATATTCTGTTCGGGCAAAAAGCTGTGTACCGTAAGCGGTGCGCACGGCTTTCCGAGAGAAACATATAAAAGCGAATGGTTTGAGGAGAAGATAATGCTCCCGTTTGAGAGCGGCGAATATCCCGCACCCAAAGGATATGACGGACTTCTTACCAATATGTACGGCGACTATATGAAACCGCCGGAAGATGATGAAAAAAACGGTCACTTCACAAGCGTTGAAAGTGACATATAAGTATCAGAATAAGGATCTATATGAAAGGACAAAAATAATGAAAAGAGTAATTACCTACGGAACATTTGACCTGCTCCACTACGGACACATCGAACTGCTCAAAAGAGCAAAGGCACTCGGCGATTATCTTATAGTAGTGCTTTCAACAGATGAATTCAACTGGAACGAAAAGCAGAAGAAGTGCTATTTCAGCTATGAGATAAGAAAGCAGCTTCTTGAAGCTATCCGCTACGTCGATCTTGTTATCCCCGAAACCTGCTGGGATCAGAAGATAAGCGACGTAAAGGAATACCACGTTGACACATTCGTAATGGGTGACGACTGGAAAGGAAAGTTTGATTTTCTCAAGGAATACTGCGAGGTAGTTTATCTGCCCAGAACACCCGAAATTTCAACTACGCAGATAAAGCACGACCTGAGCGACAAGTAATATAAAGATAAACAGACAGTCGCATAATTTCACGGAGGAACTAAAATGAGCAACCCCTTTACCTACGCCAATAAGGTACGCAAAAAATTCAAAGATCCTTACTGGGTAGCGAAAAACAAGTATATAACCTATTATGAGCAGTTACCGATAGATGAGAAGGTAATACTGCTTGAATCGCAGACCGCCACAAAGATCAGCGGTAACCTTTTCTATATCCTGAAATATCTTCTGACCGATGAAAAATACGCCGGATATACGGTCTACCTTTCATCATGGGGAAGATATGTAAAAAGCATTAAGGCTATTCTTGAACACTACGGATTTGAAAATGTAAACATTATTGTTTATGCTTCCGATGATTATATGCGTCTGCTTGCAAGCGCAAAATATCTGATAAACGACGCTACCTTCCCTAACTACTGGATAAAGAAAGAGGGACAGGTATATATAAACACATGGCACGGCACACCTCTAAAAGCTATGGGTCGTAAGGTGCATAACGATGTATTCTTCGGAAATGTTCAGAAAAACCTTGTCAATGCAGACTATCTGCTTTATCCCAACATCTTTACAAAAGACGTAATGATAAGGGACTATATGCTTGAGAATATTTCTTCAAATTCTTATATTCTGGGCGGTTATCCGAGAAATACCGTTTTCTTTGACAGAGAAGCCGAAAACGCAATAAGAGAAGAACTTGAACTCAAGGATAAAAAGATATATGCATATATGCCTACATGGAGAGGTACAGTTGACAAGGTCGGCGTATCCAAAAACGACGCATATCTTATGTATTACCTTTACGAGCTTGACAAAAGACTTACCGATGATGAGATATTCTATATCAACATCCACCCTATGGCAATGCACGCCAAGAACACGGCTGAAGTCAGCAAACTAAGGCATATAAAGAACTTCCCGGCAGAGTATGAAACATACGACTTCCTTAACATTGCAGACGTTCTTGTTACCGACTATTCAAGCGTATTCTTTGATTACGCCTGCACACGCAAAAAGGTTGTTCTTTTCCCTTATGATAAAGACGAATATCTCTGTGACAGAGGTATGTACATGGATATGGACGACCTGCCCTTCCCTCAGGTATTTGACCTTGACGCTCTTGTAAACGAGTTGAGGAGCGAAAAGAACTATGACGATACAGAGTTTGTAAAGACCTTCTGCACATGGGACAACATTGACGCAACCGCACAGCTTTGCGACAGAACTATCCTCGGTATTGATACGGGACTTACTGTAGCGCCCGTGCCGAACAATGGTAAGGAAAATGTTCTGATCTATGCCGGAAACCTTGACAAGAACGGTATCACAACATCGCTCAGATCTCTTATGAACAATATCGACCTTGACAAGCGTAACTACTATGTTTCATTCTGTCAGGGAAAAGCGAAAAGACACGGCGAACAGCTTGCTACATTCAGCGATAAGGTAAACTTCTTCGCTGTAGCGGAATATTTCAATCTGACAGCCGCAAACAAGACAGTAAACAAGCTGTATAAGGAACACATGATCTCAACAAAACAGTATATAAAATCACTTGGCAAGCGTATAGAACAGAATTTCCTGCGTTCTTACGGCAATGCTAAATTTGACGCTGCTGTCCAGTTCTGCGGTTATGAAGATGAAATTATTCTTCTTTACAGCCAGTTCAAAGGTAAAAATATAATATGGGTGCATAATGATATGCTGGCTGAAATCAAGACAAGAAGCAATCAGAGAAAAGACCTTCTTGAATATGCTTATCACAACTACGATAAGGTTGTAGCCGTAACCGACGATATAGTTGCACCTACTCAGGAACTTGCAGGGGCAGGCAAGAAGATAGACATTGTAAAAAACACTATCGACTACAAGACAATCTGCGAAAAAGGCGAACAGCCTATAGCCCTTGACCCAACTACAAAATGTTCTGTAGAACCCGAAAAGTTCTATGAGATAATGCAGTCGGACGCAAAGAAATTTATAAATGTCGGTCGTTATTCACCCGAAAAGGGTCACGACAGACTTATTGACGCTTTCTATAAGCTCTGGCAGAAGGATAACAGCATATATCTTATAATTATGGGCGGCAACTCAAGAGCAAAGAAGTACGAAGCACTTATCGCAAAAGTAAACGAAATGGGTCTTTCCGAAAATGTAATTCTTCTGCTTGCGGTAAGCAACCCTTATCCTATAATCAAGGCTTGCGACGGATTTGTATTAAGCTCGTTATATGAGGGCTTCGGACTTGTTCTTGCCGAAGCGGACATTCTCGGTCTGCCGATTGTTTCAACAGATATTACAGGACCCAGAACATTCATGAACAAGTACGGCGGAACACTGGTAGAAAATTCTGAGGACGGCGTTTACAAAGGACTTGAGATGCTTTATAACAACGAAATCAAGCCGATAAACGTTGACTATGAAGCATACAATCAGGAATGTGTTGCAGAGTTTGAAAAGCTGTTTGAATAATTCAATAATTTACCGATAATAAAACGGGGAGCATTTCACTTGGAAACGCTCCCCGTTTTTCTTATTCATTCACCTCGAACTTATACCCTACACCCCATATAAGCCTTATGCTCCATTTTGAAGATAAACCGTCAAGTTTGGATTTCAGCAGACTGACCGATTCTTCGACCAGTGCGTCACTACCCTTTGCATCAGGACCGAATACTTCATAAGCAAGCTGTTCCTTGCTGAACACACGGTTCGGATTTGCTATAAACGAGCGGAGTATCTCAAGCTCGTTGAGCCCGATCTGATATTCCTTGTCACCTACTCTGACGCAGTTATGTTCATTGTCAACGACGAGTGTACCATACTCTCCGGTCTTCTTTTTATTGTACTTTTCAAATATCTTTGACAATTGTGCTATGTCAAGAGGAAGCGACAGAGCGTGCTCGCCGCCGTCATTCTTCAGCGTATATATATCAGCCATCAGCGATGTATGACGGCATTCCTGCTCTGCATCAAGATAGCAACCGCCGAGTATTATAATATCAGGGTGCGCAACAAGACATTCACGCACAACGTGCTGTGTATCCTCGCTTATATCGCATATCGTTTTTACCGTAAAGCCCTCTTTTTCGGCATAGTTCTCAATAAAATCACATATATGCTCGTTGTCGCAGGCTATTATAATCTTCTTTGACATTTCAGTGCCTCCGTAAAGTACACAATATTAAATATTAAAGCGATAAATCCTTATCGCCCTTGTATACAACTTTTATTTATTTTATCGGGGTTGAGGGGCGTAGCCCTCATATAGGTCGTCAGCCTACTGTGTCACTGCATCGTGCAGTGACTATGCGTGGCTGACTGCAAGCGTCCTTGCTTGGACGAGGGGCGATAGCCCCCGTATTCTCCCCCGGCATGGATGCCGGGCGTGTATGCACAAGGGCTTTGCAAGGACGCAAAGCCAACCAAGCATACACAGCCTTTCACGGGGAAAGGGGGCAGGGGGATAGGGATTAAAAATTTGCACTTTGTATAAAACTTTTTCTACAAACTTTATTGATAAATCCTTATCACCCTGTTTCTATTTATATTATACAGCCCCACACGCCTTTTTTCAACACCTTTTTCAAAAATTCCGTCAATTTTATGTGTAAATCTGCATAAATAATTATCAATTATCCGAACGACTTTTATATTAATGTAACAAAATTATCACTTTTCACATTTTACCCCTTGATTTTTATGCGTAAAGTGATTACAATAATAATCAGCGGTTAGCACTCATAACGTAAGAGTGCTAACAACTTGAAAATCAAAAGCACCGTCACAGTTAAAAAGTGACAGCAAATATAACAAGGAGGTCATTCAAAATGACGATCAAACCGTTATCGGACAGAGTAGTTATCAAGATGCTCGAAGCAGAAGAAACAACAAAGGGCGGTATAATTCTTACAAGTGCCGCACAGGAAAAGCCCCAGGTAGCAGAAGTAGTAGCAGTAGGTCCCGGAAAGACAGTTGACGGAAAGCTCGTTCCCGTACAGCTTAAAGTCGGCGACAAGGTTCTTATGAGCAAATACTCAGGAACAGAAGTCAAGGTTGACGGCGAAGAATACACAATACTCCGTGAGGAAGACATCCTCGCAGTTGTAGAATAATTGAAAGTGAGGAACATTCACAATGGCTAAACAGATTATATACGGTGAAGAAGCCCGCAAGGCTTTACAGGCAGGTATCGACCAGCTCGCAAACACAGTAAAGATTACACTCGGCCCTAAGGGCAGAAACGTAGTGCTTGACAAGAAGTTCGGCGCTCCGCTGATTACAAACGACGGTGTTACTATCGCTAAGGAGATTGAACTTGAAGATCCCTTTGAGAACATGGGCGCACAGCTCGTTAAGGAAGTTTCTACAAAGACAAACGACGCCGCAGGCGACGGTACAACAACAGCTACTCTGCTCGCTCAGGCTCTTATCAGAGAGGGTATGAAGAACATTGCCGCAGGCGCTAACCCTATGGATGTTAAGCGCGGTATCTCAAAGGCAGTTGACTCGGCAGTAGCAGAGATAAAGAAGAATTCAAAGGCTATCGAGAACAGCGATGGCATTGCCCGTGTAGCTACAGTTTCATCGGGTGACGAAACAGTAGGTAAGCTGATTGCAGAGGCTATGGAAAAGGTTACAACAGACGGTGTTGTTACTCTTGAAGAAGGCAAGACAGCAGAAACATACAGCGAAGTAGTTGAAGGTATGCAGTTCGACAGAGGCTACATTTCACCTTACTTTGCAACAGATACAGATAAGATGACAGCTAACCTTGACGATGCTTACATCCTTATCACAGACAAGAAGATAAGCAACATTCAGGACGTTCTGCCCTTACTCGAACAGGTCGTACAGGCAGGTAAGAAGCTGCTTATCATCGCTGAGGACATCGAGGGCGAGGCTCTTACAACACTTATCCTCAACAAGCTGCGTGGTACATTCGTATGCGTAGGTGTAAAGGCTCCCGGCTTCGGCGACAGACGTAAGGAAATGTTACAGGATATCGCAATTCTTACAGGCGGTACTGTTATCACATCCGAACTCGGTCTTGAACTTAAGGATACAACTATCGAACAGCTTGGCCGTGCTAAGAGCGTAACAGTTTCAAAGGAAAACACAACGATTGTAAACGGCGCAGGTTCAACAGAGCAGATTCAGGCAAGAATCGCTCAGATAAGAGCCGCTATCGAAAACACAACAAGCGAATTTGACAAGGAAAAGCTCCAGGAAAGACTTGCAAAGCTTGCAGGCGGTGTTGCTGTTATCAAGGTCGGTGCCGCTACAGAAATCGAAATGAAGGAAAAGAAGCTCCGTATCGAAGACGCTCTTGCAGCCGCTAAGGCAGGCGCAGAGGAAGGTATCGTAGCAGGCGGCGGTACAGCGCTTATCAACGCTATGCCCGCTGTAGAAGCTCTTATCGCAACACTTGAGGGTGACGAAAAGACAGGTGCTAAGATAGTTCTCCGTGCTCTTGAAGAGCCTGTTCGTCAGATTGCCGCTAACGCAGGTCTTGAAGGCTCTGTCATCATCGACACTATCCGCCGTGAAGGCAAGGTAGGCTACGGCTTTGACGCTCAGAACGAAGTATACGGTGATATGATTGCCGCAGGTATCGTAGATCCTGCAAAGGTAACACGTTCAGCTTTACAGAACGCCGCTTCAGTTGCAGCTATGGTTCTTACAACAGAGAGCCTTGTTGCCGACAAGAAGGAAGAAAATCCTGCTCCCGCAATGCCCGCAGGCGGCATGGGCGGTATGGGCGGAATGTATTAATTCCGAGCACAACAGAATAAGATCAGCCCGGTACGGATTTTTCCATACCGGGCTTTCTGTTTGTTTATAGCTTATAATAGTTATACGCAGTTATTTGCCGCCTTTACCGAATGCCTTGCTCCAGTCAACGTTACGGGCGATTCTGTAACCGCTGTCGGTTTTAGTAAGGTCGGCGGAGAAAACCATATAACAGCTTGTACCGGGTGTCTGAGAATTAAGCACCATATAAGCCAATTTTACGTTATCACCGTCTTTATAGGCTTTGGCACAATCATAAAGGCATTCACGCTGTGATAAACTTTCTAAAGCCGGACCGTGCAATCCCGTCTCATTGCACCTGCCGATTGAAATTCCTTTCACGCAGAATTTACCGTCCTGATATGTGAATGTGTCAAAGTCCTTTTCAAACTGTTCAAATGTCGTAATATCGGAATATACCGACTTTTCCGATTCATAAAATTCCTTCATAGACGTAAACGCAGTCGGCTGTGCCGAACTTTCAAACCACTTATCGTAATCGTCTTTTGGGACAGCGGTTATATCCGGCATATCCTTTATCTTGTTACCTGCATTGTAAAGCTCGGTTTCAAGCTTACCACACTTTTCAAGAATATCGGCAACCTCTTTTTGCACCTGCTCATCATCAATGATTTTATCACCGAGCGCCTCACTGAACATTTTGTCAATTGTGGTTTTGCCGGGCGTCTTATATTCACTGCCGTAGTCGTAGATAAATGACGCTATATCACGTTTGCTTTCCTCTGCAGAACTGTCCACCACGCCTATTGCAGTAAATTTTTCGTCTTCATAAGCGGAAGTGGATTCTTCAGGCACAGAGGTTTCGGGAGTTGTGATGCTTTCGGTTGTTGATTCCGATGCAGATGATGTAACAGAGGTATCCTGCGATGAAACCGGTTGGGAGGCGTTATTGCCGGCACAGCCGCTGAGCAGAGAAACAAGAATTAAAGTGCATATCAAAGTTGTTTTTTTCATAGAATCACTCCTTAATTATATTTTAATATCAAAGTCATTAGCTAAAGTATTTATGTAATGTATTCCAACGATATCTGCGAAATTCATTTTATGCACGCCTTCTCGTGTATGCGAAACGCATAAACCGAATCTAATGCCTTTTGCATGTGAGAAATTTGTACCAGATGGGTCATACACTGTGTACCTATAATCGGGGTCATTTGCATCAGTATTATAATTTGATACATACATAAAATGTGTATTTCCACTACTATTAGTGAAAGTTATTATTGCCCCCAATGAACCGTTTTTATCTAAAATTTCATCGAGTGCTTTTTTTATCTTTTGCTCAGATTTACCTTCTACCCAACAACAATGAGAATAAACCGATTTACTGATATATTTAAAATGACTCACTAAATCTTCACGATATAACTTATACGGCTTATTATATGGTAATGTATTTGAAGTAAAATTTCTTAATGAACTTCCGTCATTGTCCATATTTGCAAGCATCGCAGTAAACGGATCTGCATATAAATCTCCAACATAACCGGTTCTGAAGTCTTTTCCATTTAATGTGGCATTCATTTTTCTTAAAGCCATTGCATAACTAGCAATTGCGCAACCTTCTGACATATTATCGTAATCCTTTAGATTATCTGTTGTTATGAATGGGGATCCGTTATTGAATGTTAGCTGATCTAAATATTGTGTATTCCAAAGATACATTCCATTTATATTACTTACTTTTTGACTATAAAATGGTGTGCTTGCGTTATAATTAACGTTGAGGTAATATTTAGGTTTGCTAGCAGAAACTGTATTACTGGATGTAATACAGAGGTAAAATTCGTTATCTTCTGAATTATTGTTTCTATATATAAATTGGCTTCCATTAGTGGTAGCAATGCCTGTTGCAATAGATTTTAAAGCTCCATCGCGCACCGCAAAAAGTCTCATCGTCAAGTAAACAGAAGTATTACCATTTGTACTCAGCAAGATTTTAAAGGTGCCATTTGAAAATCTAGTATTTTTATATTGTGGCGAAGTAAGATTAATATAAAAATAATCAACATCATAATTTTTACTAACAGTTGCGCTTACAGTTCTGCCAAGAACTATTACATCTGCGTAATCTTCTGTGTCGTTGTCTTCTTTTTCATATTGATATGACATGTTTGAATATGTTTGAATTTCACTATCAAATTCATTGATCATATAATTAACATCCAAATAAACCGAGGAACAAGTTTCAAATATCATTCCTATACTACCAATATAATTTAATCCACTGTAATTTAGCGAGAATTCATAATAGGTATCATATTCCAGACCGGAAATGGACAATTCAGAATCAGCTGAAACAAAAGATTCTTCGTAGTCGGTTTCATTACTGCATAAAGAAATTTCAAATTCTGTGTCGTTTTCTTTAGCTCGTAAAATAATACTGCTTTCCAGCCTACTTTTGTCGACACCGTACTCACATTCGTAACAATCTACATCAATAAAATGTATTGAAGATTCTGAAAATTCAATATCAGCATATAACGGAAAATCATCATCTTCATTGATTGGCGACACGTTAATAAGTTTTCTTTCTTCAGTGTTTGTATCAGCGAATACTGCAATAGGTAATGATGTCGATATTACAATACCTAATGCGACTAATTTACTAATTAATTTAAAATGTTTCATAAATACCTCCTTTGAATTCAATTGTGCTTTACATTTTGTTTAAAACAAAATGTACCTTTCATATTTAATATACCAAAAAGAATTCAATTTGTCAACAGCTATTCAATAAATTGTGCATAATGTACAAACGTTAAATACAGTTTTTGTCTAATTATGCAACTTTGTTCAAATGCACAGGCAAGTTACATATATCACGTTCTTAGAAAGCTAATACATGACCGCTTTATTAGCTTTTTACTTGACATTCGCACTTTTAAGCGGTATACTATTAAAGTACGCATAAATTTATTTTAGCTTTTTAAAAAGGAATTTGAGCATGATATACAAAAACCCCGTGCTAAAAGGCTTCTACCCCGACCCCTCCGTCTGTTTTGCAAACGGAAAATATTATCTTGTAACAAGCACCTTTCAGTATTTCCCCGGTGTTGCGCTCTTTGAGAGCGATAACCTTGTAAACTGGAAGCAGATAGGCTATGTGCTGACACGTCCCGAACAGGTAATGCTTGACAAGATACCTGCATCGGGCGGCGTATTCGCTCCCACTATCCGCTATAACAACGGCAGGTTCTATATGGTGACTACAAACGACACCACCCACAGAAACTTCTATGTTTATACCGATGACATCTACGGCGAATGGTCAGGCCCTATCGAAGTTGATCAGGGCGGTATCGACCCGTCGCTGTACTTTGAGGACGGTAGAACATTCTTCATAAGCAACGGGCAGGACGACTACGGCGAGGGCGGCGTTGTACAGTGCGAGATTGACATTGCTACGGGCAAAAAGCTCTCCCACAGCAAGTCTATCTGGAAAGGTTCGGGCGGACGTTATCTTGAAAGCCCCCACGTTTATAAGATAAACGGAAGATATTATCTTATGGCGGCAGAGGGCGGCACAGAATACGGTCATATGATTACATATGCCGTATCGGACGATATATGGGGCGAGTATGTCACAGGCGACAACAACCCCATACTTACTAACCGCAACAAAGCGCCGTACATAATACAGGGTATCGGTCACGGAGATCTGATACAGGACAAGAACGGCGACTGGCATATATTAAGTCTCGGCTTCAGACAGATGGGTATATGGATGCCCTTCCACAGCCTCGGCAGAGAGGTTTTCCTCTCCCCTGCACACTTTGACGAAAACGGCAGGCTGTTCGCAGGCCTTGACGGCACAACAGACGCACAGTATGAAATAAAAGGCGATTTCGTTCAGAACGAATTACCGGTATTCACATTTGGCAATACAGATCCTTCGGTTGACTGGTGTTATCTGCGTAAGTACCACCCCGAAAACTATAAGCTGTCGGCGGACAAGTACGAGCTTTGCGGCACCGATCTGACGCTTGACGATATGGATTCGCCTACTTTTATCGCAATGCGTCAGCGTGACTTTGATATGGAGCTTTGTGTCAACGTAAACCTTTGCGGCAACGGCGAGGGCGGTGTCACAATGTATATGTGCGAGAACGAGCATTACGATATTGCGCTTAAAAAGACGGCGGACGGCACTTTTGCAATACTGAAGCTCAACATCGGCGGAATAAAGCACGAGCAGAACAGAGTTGCGGTAAATGCCGACAACGCAACGCTTATCGTCAGAGCCGACCATTATAATTACAATTTCTTCGTGAAATGCGGCGACACCGAAACACATCTCGGAAGCGGTCAGGTGAAATATCTGACAAGCGAGGTTTCGGGCGGTTTCACGGGTACAATGACAGGATTATACGCTGTAGGAGGTACGGCACAGTTCACAGGTTTCAGCTGTGCATACACCGAGAGCGAAGAATAAAAAAGAGGGTTATAATATGAGTTTTTTCCAGAAAGATATTGAAACTATGCCGAGAGCCGAGCTTGAAAAGCTCCAGCTTGAAAAACTGAAGCACATAACAAAATACTGTTATGACAATGTTCCGCTGTACAAGAGAAAATTTGACGAGGCAGGCTTTGATTGTACAAAGATAAAGGCGCTGTCGGACATACAGTACATACCGTATACCACTAAGGCGGATTTCCGTGACAACTATCCTTTCGGTATGTTCGCAACTCCGCTCAAAAACGTAACACGTCTGCACGCTTCGTCGGGTACAACCGGCAAGCCCACCGTTGTAGGCTACACAAAGAATGACCTTGATATGTGGTCTGACTGCGTTGCAAGACTTGTAACAGCCGCAGGCGCTACAGATGAAGACATAGTGCAGATTGCATTCGGCTACGGACTTTTCACGGGTGCGCTCGGTCTGCATTACGGCCTTGAAAAGATAGGTGCTACAGTAGTTCCCTGCTCATCGGGCAACACCGAAAAGCAGGTTATGCTGATGAAGGACTTCGGCACAACGGCGCTTGTCGCTACCCCATCATACGCTATGAGAATAGGCGAGGTCGCAGAAGAAATGGGTATCGGCAGAGATGA